>Ga0268299_1000176_pt1 | contig 253607 bp, 219 predicted proteins | sample NOBtaG_FD_193484 | JGI IMG/M metagenome (GOLD analysis project Ga0268299, IMG submission 193484) | Activated sludge microbial communities from bioreactor in Nijmegen, Gelderland, Netherland - NOB reactor | ecosystem: Engineered > Bioreactor > Aerobic > Activated sludge | place: Netherlands...
AGAATGTTTCGACCTCCGAGCGGCGGCCAGTGCTCCAGGCGGTCGAGAGCGTCCAGCCCATTGTCGGGTCGGTCTCTGTTACGGCGGTCGCGGCCCGGTACGGGTTCGACGATAACTGATACGTATAACCCGCAACCGTCTTGTACCGCGTCTGAACCTTGATGCCGTCGGTCTCGTTGGTGGCGGACTGGGTCGCAGCGTCCTCAAGCGTCTTAGCAAGCCGCACCCGACCTAGCTGATCAAAGAACTGCACCGCGACCTTCTTGCCGTCGCCGACCGTCTCCAGATCGGACTTGACGACGACAAACCGATCCTCGTCGTGATACTCCGTCAGCACCCAGCTTTCGAGAGCCGTCCCGTAAGCGTTCTTCACGATCGTCGGCCTGCCGAGATCGTCATAAACCGTCACGACCGTGACATCATTGTCCACATCCGTCGCCGAACTCCCGAGCCCAAGCTCCGTCACCTGCATTCGAGTGTTGAACCTCGCAGTTTCCCACCGGCCATTACCAAACCGCATCTGCGAGATGCCGCCGGATGCTGTGTAGGAAAAGTTGGAAACGTAGGGGGCGAAGACACGCCCTGCCCGATCTGGAACCTGTTCGTGTTCGCATCGATCACCGTACTTCTAATCCGTCATGATTCTCTTTCATAGTGTTCCGTCCAAAGTCGAACAAATTCCGAACGTAGCCATTCATTGAAATTTGACCAGTATTGATCGGGTTCGTACTGCCAACGTGGTGTACTACCGATTTTGCCGTTTTCACTTAGGTCAATAAAAATCCATTTCTCGCCGTGTTCGGCACTGCCAATATAAACGATGCTTTCCGGACTTCCTCCCGGACGTTCGGATCGTCGATTATGACTTGAAAGATTAAAGGGCTGCCATGCCTCGTCACCCTCTCGTGCGAAGTTTTTTCTTTTTCCCCATACATTAATCTCGTATCCGAATAATTTGACGCCATTCCACACTTTCAGAAAATTCCGAAAATCTTCGGGGAAAGTGGCATCCAGTTCCTTCTCCATTTCTTCTATTACATGGGGTTTCAGCGGGGCAAATAAAACAAAGTGCCACGCTTTGGGCGCAATTTCAGGAGCCGGAGAAATTAACTGCGTTCCGTTCGGAAGCAGGCGCTCCCCGAAAGTTCTAAGCTCTTTAACTTTTGACGCAATCAAGTCTGTAACTTCGCTCATATGACATCCTATCTTGGTCTCAAAGGCCCTCGTGTCTGGTTCCTCCAATTTCGCATATGTCGCTCGAAATGCTCATCTCTTGTGACAAATTCGACATTTTGCGGGTTTCTCGCCTGTTCCGGATTACCGTTGACGCTGTTGATATGATGGCCTTGGTACCCTTTTACTCGGCCAGTTTCCAGAAGTTCTTTCTTCTGATCGGCAGTCCATTCTCGAGAACCCTCACCGGTTTCTCGAACGAGTTCGGCTTCTCGCTTCCACGCCTGATCGACGGCGTACCTGCGATCGCTGTCAATACTACCCATCATCAACGACTCGCGTTGAGCTTCACCAAGTTGACGAACCCCCTGTTCAGCAAGAAGAGCCTCACCCACGACTGTCGATACGAATACAACCCCTCCAGTACCAACGGCGGTGGCCGCACCAGCTCCTCCGGCAGCACCGGATGCCATAAGTAGGAACAGAAATTGTTGCGTTGCCGGTGCTCTCATACCGAGGTCTTTCAACAACGCTGTATTGATTGCGTCTTGACTCTTCGGGGATTGCGGGGTTGACTCAGATCGTCCGCGAGCCGCTACTACGTCAAGGCCATGTTGACGCCAGCCTCTTGAGGATACAGTGTACTGATAGCCGTCAATGGCGGTTATTCGTCTGGCTCCTCCGGTATATCTCGTGTCGTATCCCTTTCCGGATTTGTTCGAAAATGCCCACCTACCGTCCTCCAGTATTTTGTAGTAGACCGAGCCTGTGTAATTACCGGCTTGCAAACCCGTTGGGTCGGTATAGATCAACGGGTTGTTCATCACATAGACGTACCGATTGAACGTCTGCGGGTTGGCGGATTTGCCGGAGGCTAGGAGTGGATCGACGGCGGTGAAGCGGCCGTGGAGGTTCTGGTACATCCGGGCTTCGGCGAAGTCGAGTTGGGTCTCTTCGTCCTTTTGGTAGCCGGTGAATTTTTGGCGGATGTTGTCGCCGAAGTTGTATTTGAGATTGGCCGTTCGGTGCGTGCCGTCGGGCGTGATCTCCTCGCCGAAGGGCATAAAGTCCCGGCGGGAGACGACCTGGCCGAACTGGTCGGTTGTGATTCGCGGACTGCCGAGGTGGTCGGTTGTCAAATAGCTGGTTTTGGCGGTTGCGGCCGGTTCGACGACGGTTGAATACTCGGCAACCAGCCTATTGGAAGCATCATACGCGAAGACGGTTGTTTCTCCGGTTTCTGGGACTTTAGCAGAATATCGCAGTTTTGCCGGATCGAGTGCTTTTTCTTCTGCTTTCTTTCTGTGTCAAACCGTGCATATCGTGCAAGCTGCAGTTCCAATCACGCTATAGATACTCGAAAATAGGGTCATGACGGGTTCCAGCAATGGCGGCGGACAAAATACCCTCGCAAAATTCAATTTCCGGCGCGTGCACCGATCTTTGGCTCGCTTGTTTCATGTGTTTCAGGGAAACATACGGGCCGCGCGCGCTGAAACGAAACAAAAGATACCTCTGTCCTTTACCTTACATACAGCTCCATTGGCCATTGACGATCATTGCCGGGGCTCCGGTTCCGCCGGCCTGACACGGCGTTGTAGATCGGCGACAGTTTTGGCAATAGACCATCGAACCGTTCGCGCGTCCGGCCGGCAAGGCGTTATGCATCAGCGAAGGCATCTGAACGGGGCCGCCGAACTGGACGTCGGTGCCGAAGTAGGTCGGATGTCCGACGACGCTGCCCTCGGCCGGCTGGCCGGTCATAAATACGACGGTCGCTTTGTCGAACATCTTTTTCTGAGCGCCGCGGCAGCCAAGCGTGAAGCCGTCGTAGCAAAAGCGGTCGCCGGTCGAATAAACCCGCAGCCTCTCGTCGGCCTTGAACGTATCGCCCGTAAAGAAGTTGCCGGTCGACACGAAAGTGCGTCGGGCGTTGAACACGATCGGGTTCCCAAAGGCCGAATTGATCATCATTATCGGGGCCGAATAGTCGCCCGCAAGCGGATTGTTGACGGCGTTGTAGACGATCGAATTCGTCATCGCCTCGGTCTGCGAAGCTATTATCGTGATGCCGCCGCTGTCGAGGATGTTCAGAAATGTCCCGCCCGGTGCGTTGCCGAATCCGCCGCCGAAGGTGTCCTGAATGAGTATGCCCGCCGCGCGTTCGAAATGCATCGAGTTGGCGTTCTGCCCGGCGCGTTTTGGCGGATTGATGAAGAGCGATCCCGAGATCTTCCAATCGGAATTTCGGACGTTGGTGAAGATGCCGGTATCGCGGCTGAATACGAAACGGCTATTGTTGACCTTGACGTAATCGAACTGCCAGTTGAGGTCGGTCTGCGGCAGGCCGTAGGCATTGATGCCTCGATCGAAGTTGTGAAAAACGACACGGTCAAAAACGAAATCCTGCGAGGAATTGTAAGCGCCGAATGCCTCGACTCCCGACGTTCCGTCGTTGCTGCGGGCATAAAGCTCGATATCGCGGATCGTCACCTTTTCGACGCATTCGCCGATCTGGAACAATGCACGCTTTGCTCCGTCGAGCGTGATGCGAGTCGGGTTCGGACGCGGCACGTCGCTGGTCGGAGCGTTGGAGTGAAGGCCGTTCGAGCCCTCGATGATGATGCCCGACGGGATCGCGATCGGCGACCTTACAACGTAATCGCCGGCAGGGAAGCGCAGCGTGCCGCCATTATGCGAGGCAATGTAGGCAAACGCGCTTCGGATGGCTATCGTATCGTCGGTGCGGCCGTCGCCGGCGGCGCCGAAATCGCGGACGTTGTAAAAACCTTCCTGACGCGGATCGACGTCAGCGATCCAATCGTATGTTATCGGGCCCGAATGCTGATCGCCCTGAAACGTGATGCGATATCGCTTGTCCTCGCCGATGAAGCACCATTTGTAGTCGCTCTGGCTCGCACGCATCGTCGCACCGGCCGCAGACGACTGCGAAAGGCTGCTTGACGAGCCGTCACACGGCGTCAGCTTCATTGGCGTTGCCCGGTCAAGATCTGCAACGGCGATCGCCGTCGACGGATTGACATAGCGGACGGCACACGTCGCCGAACGATGATTCGTCGGAGCATTGAGCACGATGTTGTAGCCCTCGAATTTATATTGGGAATGCGACGAAACAGATGAAATAGCCAGAAATGCAATGCCGAAAAATATTTTATTCATAGAGCAATTATTGCGAACCGATCGCCCCGGGGCAAAAGGATCAGCTGATGAGAGACGATTGGTCAGGCCGGTCTATTCGAAAAGTGTCGGAGCGACGGCCTTTGCAGGAAGGTCGATCCCGAAATGCTCGTAAGCAAGCCGCGTCGCCATTCGCCCGCGAGGCGTTCGGTTAAGAAAGCCTATCTGCAGCAGATATGGTTCGATGATCTCTTCGATCGAGTCTTTTTCTTCGTGGAGCGACGCACACAGCGTGCCGAGGCCGACCGGGCCGCCGTCGAATTTCTCGATGATCGTCATCAGCAGCTTACGGTCCATTTCGTCGAGGCCGTACGTGTCTACCTCCATCCGGTTGAGAGCATCATTCGCAACGTGTTCGGTAATTTTTCCGTCGTGATCGACCTCAGCGTAATCACGGACACGGCGAAGCAGACGGTTGGCGATACGCGGCGTTCCGCGCGACCTGCGAGCGATCTCATTTGAGCCGCTCGCGTCGATCTCAACTTCGAGAATGCCGGCGGAGCGTTCAGCGATCTGCTGCAGCTCGCTTACGCCATAAAAATCAAGATGAAAAATAATGCCAAAACGGCCGCGAAGCGGCGCCGTGATCATTCCGGGCCGCGTCGTTGCTCCGACAAGCGTGAATTTTGGCAGTTCGAGCTTTATTGAGCGTGCGGCGGTGCCCTGCCCGATCATGAGATCCAGGCTGTAATCCTCCATCGCCGGATAAAGAATTTCTTCGATAGCAGGATTGAGGCGGTGTATCTCGTCGATGAAAAGGACATCACCCTCTTCGAGATTGGTAAGGATCGCCGCCAGGTCGCCGGCCTTTTCGATTATCGGGCCTGCCGTCGATTTGAGTGCGGCACCCATTTCGTTGGCGACGATGTTCGAAAGCGTCGTCTTGCCGACTCCGGGCGGGCCGGTCAAAAGGATATGATCCAAAGCCTCGCGGCGTTTAAGTGCCGCTTTCATGAACACGCGGAGATTGTCCTTTACCTTTTGCTGCCCGATATACTCGGCAAGCTGCGCAGGCCGAAGCGTCGCCTCGAATTTAGATTCCTCGGGCGTTAGCTCTTCGTCACGGATGTTAATTGCGGCAGAGGTTGTCACAAAAGTCCCTTGTTAAAAAGTGCAAAGATATCCATCGAAAACGCGACCGCGCAATGTAGTATCAATCCCAGCCAGATGCTGCCGTTGCGATAGCTTAGCCAGCCGAGAAAGATGCCGGCAATGATCGCTGAGAACGTCTCGGCAGCCGGCTTTCCGAAATGTATCATGCAATATGGCACGGTCATAACAAATATCGAGTAAAGACCGAGCGAAGGCTTCAGGCTGTGCACCAGAAACCCGCGAAAGAAAAACTCGAGCCCGAAAAACTGTAAGAAGTATATCAGTTCCCAAAGAAGCAGCGTCGTCCCGATGTAGGGCTCGCCGTTGTAAATATGCAGGAACGGATACTTCGCCGCAAAGCCCGATGTTAGCGACATCAAATAAACAAGCGGAATCATGGTCACCGTACAGGCGGCCAAAAGCTTCCAGAAGCCTTCTTCGATCGAGAATTTCAGACCGAAATCGCGCAGATTCTCGCGCCAGACGAGTTTAATTATCAGAACGGGCAGCAAAACGTAGAAGACGGTCACGATAAAGACCCACCAGCCAAGACCGGGCAGATTATTCGAAGGTGAGTTGGCGATGAAGTTTCCGAAATCGGCTAGTGAGGTGCCAGCAAAAAAGGAGGCGACCGCCGGTTGGTTCTTAAGATAAAAGATACACGTCAGTCCGAATGCCGCGTAAACAAGCGAGATCACGGCTTTTCGATCAAGAATGGCCAGATCCTTGGAAAATTGCTGCAGAACATTGCGCATCAACCAGTTAGGTGTAACAAACGTTCATTTTCGCATGCGAAAAAAACCCTTCTGCGGACCAAAATGCCATTATCGCGAACCAAAATTCATGCTTGCAACGATAAAGCACTATTTCGCGAGTCGCTGGAGAGCCGCCCGGAGCAGTTTTTGTACGTTAAGCTCGGTTCCATCTTTGATCGCCTGTTGGAGTGCCTTCTCAGCCGCGTCCTTTTTGTATCCGAGATTTGTCAGGGCCGAAAGCGCGTCGTCGAGTACTTCTTCGCCGGCGCTTCCGGCGGATGTCGACTGATGACTGCCGGCGGCAGCGGAATGCGAGAGTTCGCCGACCTTATCGCGGAGTTCGATCACGAGTCGTTCCGCCGTTTTTCGCCCGACACCCGGTATCGCAGTCAGCTTTGCGAGATCATCCGTCCTGATGGCCGCAATGATCTCGTCGGCGTTCATACCCGAAAGCATTGTGATTCCCGATTTTGCCCCGACGCCCTGAACCGATATCAATTTCAGGTAAAGTTCACGCTCGCGTGCGGTCTTGAACCCGAAAAGCTGAAGCGCGTCTTCGCGAACGTATGTATAGATCCTCAGCGAAACCTCGCTGCCGACCTCGCCAAGCTCATAAAATGTCGACAATGGGATCGTTACGTCATAGCCGACGCCACCTACGTCGACGATCACGGTTCCTGCGGTTTTTTCGAGAATCGTACCCGATAAATAGGCGATCATAGTTCGGCGGCCGATCGGAGCTTATTTCCTCGCACGAGGTTCCTGTTTCACACCTGAAACATAGTAGTGCAATTCTCAATATAGGGCAACGCGAGCGGCGGCGTACATCATCAATGAGACAGTCCATCCTTGCTATCCCGCAATCGTTTTGATTTATTAGAATTGAATGAAAGCCGAAAAGATCTCAGAACTCACCACCAATCGTTTGAGCATCTATCTCCGCTGTTTGCTGGAGCTTCGATCGGAAGGACAGAGTACGGTCTCGTCCGCGGCCCTTGCCAAGCGGTTTCATTTGAACTCAGCTCAGATACGTAAGGACCTTGCTTACTTCGGCGAATTCGGTATTCGCGGGGTCGGTTATTATGTTGATACGCTGATCGATAATTTGCGGACCATTCTCGGCCTGGATCATGATCATAATGTATGCATTATCGGTTCGGGAAGACTCGGCACGGCGCTGGCTGATTACAACGGTTTTCGCAAATCGAATTTTTCGGTCAAGGCCCTGTTCGACGCCGATGCGAAAAAGATCGGAAAAAAAGTGGGCGGAGCTGAGATTTTTGACATAAAAAACTTTCAGTCTGTCGTAAAAAGGAATAACATAGATATTGCGGTGATCGCCGTCCCTGCAGATTCCGCCGAACGGGTACTCGAACTCGTTGCGAAAGCCGGTATAAAGGCCGTGATGAATTTCGCACCCGTTCCGCTGAAAGCGTCAGACCACCTGAAGGTTCGAACGGTCGATCTGACGACGTGTCTTGAAAGCTTGTCATTCTTTCTTGCGGGAACCGAGAGTATAAATGGCTCCGGGTTGAAACCAAAACGAAATACCCGCCGTAAACGCTAGTAGTATTAATCAAGAGGTGAAGTATGAATTTGACCGCAGTATTTAAGAGAGCCATTCCCTTCGCTTTGACTTTTGGAGCGGGATTGTTGATCGCAAGTATTTTTGTGCCATTAAGTGTCCCGACGATCGAATCGCGCAGCGCATCGACAAGCTATGGACACAGCGACTGTAAGAAAAAGCGTCCGCATTACAAGGAACTTCGTAACGAAAACATGAGGCTGCGTCAGCAGTTGGAAGAACTGCGGCGGGCGACCGAGGTCTCTGAGATCGAATTGACGATCCCGAAGGAACTTGACGTACCGGCCCCACCGGCACCACCCGTCAAAGAGATCAAAATGAAGACCGTTACGGTCAAATAGTTTTCTTGAAGAACCAAGGCCACAGGTTAACGCAACATTCGAGTTGTGTTAATCTGTGGTTTCTTGCTTTATGGACGAACAATCAGCACGAAAACTGATCGTGGAGATCGGCAAGCTGCTCTATGAGAGGAGCTACGTTGTCTCATCTGACGGCAACGTGAGTATCAGGCTCGACGAGAATACAGTACTTGCGACACCGACGATGACCTGCAAAGGACGGATGACCGAAGACTGCCTTGCCTTGACGGATATGGAAGGCAAGCCGCTTTCGGACAAGCGAGCTTCGTCAGAGCTGGCAATGCACTTGCTTATTTATAAGATGAGGCCGGACATCAAGGCCGTATGTCATGCGCATCCGCCGCACGGGACGGCGTTTGCTGTTGCGGGCCTGGCGATCGACAAACCGATCCTTTCGGAGGTGATCCTCACGCTTGGCTGCGTGCCGCTCACTGATTACGGAACGCCGTCGACCAACGAGCTGACAGAGGCGATGAAGCCCTTTGTTGAGCATCACAACGCGCTTCTTATGGCGAATCATGGAGCTGTTGCTTACGGTGATGATCTTTGGCAAGCATTCGACAGGCTTGAAACTTTGGAACATACCGCAAGGATCGCTATTCTTGCCAAAGCACTCGGCGGAGCGAACGACCTGCCTCAGGATGCGATCGAAAAGCTGATAAATATCCGCGAAAAGGCCGGATACCTACGCGAAAACGCTCGTTGTCAGGCATGCGGCTACCTTCATGATGCAGGTATCTCGTGCGAGTTGGAGGTCCAGTATCCGGCCGGAAAGGCATCAAACGGGGAAAAGGTGTCGTTTACCCGTGAAGAATTGATCGAGCTTTTGAGCCAGGCAGCGAATCTGGGTTAAACTATCGGGGCATTTGAATTTTCCAATCGCAATCAGGAGCACGAACTAAATGCAGGAAGCATTAGGAATGGTTGAGACAAAAGGTCTCGTTGCAATGATCGAGGCAGCAGACGCAATGGTGAAGGCGGCGAACGTACAGCTAGTCGGCTACGAAAAGATCGGGGCCGGATTTGTAACGGCTATCGTTCGCGGTGATGTCGCAGCGGTCAAAGCTGCCACGGACGCCGGAGCCGCGGCCGCCCGACGGGTCGGTGAGTTGGTAAGCGTCCACGTTATTCCGAGGCCGCACGCAAGTGTCGACGAACGGCTCCCTGTCGTAATGAAGTAGACCGGCTCTGTGTACGTGGTCGGCGACGGTGGCGGGCACCGCGGCGGTCGACGGTTCTCGTTCTACACAAATAATGATAATTGGACGAATTTTAGGGACGGTCGTTTCGACCCAGAAAGATGAGCGATTGGAGGGAAAGAAGCTCCTCATCGTCAAACCGATCGATCTTGACGGAAAAGATCAGAGCGGCTATGTTGTCGCGGTCGATACGGTCGGAGCCGGCTATCATGAAAAGGTCATTGTCGTAGGCGGTTCGTCGGCCCGAATGGCTGAGGGCAACAAGGACTGCCCGGTCGATTCAGCGATCATCGGGGTGATAGATACCATCGACTTTACTAAGGCTGAGTAGAATGAGATTCGGCGACAACAGATCAACCGCCCTTGACTTCCTACGAATCATCCTCGCAGTTTTGATGTTCATCCACGGAGCCGCCCGAATAGGGAATGGTACGGTCGATGATCTCGGCGGTTTCCTTGGTGCTCAGGGATTCCCTTTGGGATTTTATCTGGCGTGGGCCATAACATTGTTCGAATTGATCGGCAGCGTGTTGTTTGCCGCAGGTTTCTATGCCTGGGTCATAGCTCTGGTCTTTGCAGCACAACTTTCGGCCGGGGTTGCAATGGTCCATTGGAAAGAAGGCTGGTTCGTCGTCGGAGCGGGCCGAAACGGAATGGAGTACAGTGTCTTACTCATCGCATGTTTTTTGGCGACCGCACTTGCGACCTATCGAAGCCAGGCAAAGTAGATATGCAGATAGCACGAGTGATCGGAACGGTCGTTTCGACCATAAAGAATGGAACGCTCGAGGGCCGAAAGTTCCTTCTTGTGCAAACGCTCGATGCCGACCTTAGGCCGAAGGGCAGTCCGATGGTCGCTCTTGATGCGGTCGGAGCCGGTATTGGTGAGCTTGTCTTTTGGTGCCGCGGCAAAGAAGCGTCGTTTCCATTCAAGCGTGACGAAACGCCTACCGACTGCACAATAGTCGGGATAATCGATTCAGAAAAACATGTGTTTCAGCGAGCGTGAGATCCAGTTATGCTGATAGCCCGCGTAATCGGCAACGTAGTTGCCTCGCAAAAGAACCAGCGTTACGAGGGAACGCGAATAATGCTGTGTCGTCAGGTGACGCCCGACGGCATTGATATGGATTACACATGCCTCGCGCTTGATTCGGTCAATTCGGGCGAAGGCGACCTGGTGATAATTGCCCAGGAGGGTTGGTCCGCATCGACTGCCGCGACCGGCCGTCCGGGAGCCGCCATCGATTCAGCGATCGTAGGTGTTGTTGACTACATCGACTTGCTGTCAGATCTTTAGTTAATGATCATGAGTGAAAATCAAAAACTCGCTGCAAAGATCGCAAGGCTGCTGGAAGCAGACGAATCAACAGACAGACTCGCGCCCATCTTTGCCAGTCTTGAGAAGATAAATCACCGGCTCGATAAACTTGAAGGCGCAACTGCGATACCGAAGATCGGCTCGCAAATAACAACTTCGCAACATCCTTCCCAGAACCGCTTCACTATCGCCGAGGCGATCGCTGATGAGGTATTTGGCAGGCCGCAAAATGAAAAGGCCTGTACGTTCGAACCGAACACCAGGCCTTGCGACCACTGCGCGATGTGCAGTTCGCGCGGATTCTGATCGGTCATTTAACCATCCACAGTCAATTATTTGAGGCCGGACCGTTCGACGCAGGAGCGTTGGCCGCGGGCGGATTTGCCGTCGGCGGGGCGTTATTTGCCGGGGCTTGATTACGCCGCAGGTCGTTCGCGTTCCCGATATTCGGAACAGTTCGCGATCCCTCCTCAGCCTTAAAGAACGGTTCCTCTTTGAAACCGAGCAGACCGGCGGTCAACACTGCCGGAAATGAATTCCGCGTAGTGTTGTAATCGGTAACGGCATCGTTGTAATCGAGACGCGCGGTATTGATGCGGTTCTCCGTGCCTGAGAGTTCATCTTGAACTTTCATGAACGCATCGTTCGAACGCAGCTGAGGATATTGCTCCTGAAGCATAAGGAGTCTTCCGATCGTACCGCCAAAACTGTTGTTAGCTTCGATCACAGCCTGTTTTTGCTCGGGGCTCTTGTCGCCACCCTCGCCCTGCGGCGCTGCTTGCTGGGCATTCAGCAGCCGCGATCGAGCGTCGGCGATCTGGCCAAAGACTTCCTGTTCCTGGACGGCTGACATCTTGGCAGCTTCAACGAGATTCGGGATCAGATCGGCCCGTCGCTGCATTGAGCTTTCAACGTTGGCCCATTTGCCTTTGACGTTCTGCTGTTTCGCAGTCAATTCGTTGTAGCTGCATCCGCTCAGGCCAAATGCTGCAAACATCGCAATACTAAATAAAATCGCTCTTCTCATATTTTTTCTCCCCAATGTCGATCGTTTGATCCGAAACATACCTTTCGTCTCCACTCCGAATAGTCCGCCTATTCGTTTCCTGACGAATCGACCGAATCAATGACCCGTTCGATCTCTTCCATATATTCGCCGAAGAGTTCGTTCGCTTCAGCATCGCTCAATGTATCGGCGAAATTATCTTCGCGAATATTGAATATCTTTTCAAATGGTATTCCATTCAATCCAAGCGTCGTGACCGTCAATGCAACGATCTCATGTTTCGTAGAAGGCGGTGAGATCCCTCGCATCAGAAGCACCGCTCGAAACAAAGCAGCAAAACTCGTAAGGCTCTCGCCCATCAGCCGTTTGAGTCCGTCGACCGAAACGGACGCCGGAATGTACTGGCGCCGCAGCAACAAAAGCTTACTGCGCAGTTCATATTCGATCTGATGTCTCAGAAAGCGGTCCGAAACGTCGAGACCGGCAAGCACGTCTGTTCCGTAAAGCACCTTATGCGCGACCTGCATCTGATGAAACTCGATCGGAAAAACGTCCGCAGCATTCTTTAGCTCCGACACAGTAAAGTACACAGGCACCGGATGACCCATTTTGTGCCATTCCCGGACGCACGCGTGAGCCTCGCGAAGGTCTTTCGGCGTGATCTTGTGTAACGCGATCAGAATATTGTAGTCCGATTGATTCGGGATAAAATCGCCCGCCGCAGCCGAACCGTACAGAATGACCGAAGCAAGGTTCTTGCCGTGGGTCGTTCTAAGATCGTCAATAAATGGTGCAAAATGCTGCTTCATCATTCAATATGTCCCGCGATCACCAATCGCCGCCGGCTCCTCCTCCGCCGAAATCGCCGCCGCCGCCAAATCCGCCCCAATCGCTGCCGCCGCTGCTGCCGCCCCAATCCCAAGATGAAGATGACGATCTGCTCGAGGACCCGCTCGAACCGCCCAAGATGATCCAGGGAAGCACGCCGCCCCCTCCGCCAAAGCCGCCGCCGCCCCAACGATCCTGATCGTCTTTTGACTTTCCGCCCGAGCGGTTGGCGGCGATGATCACGATAACAAAGATGACTAGGGCGAGACAGCAGAAAACGCTCAGCGCACTTTGCGTAACCCCGCCACTATCCTGAGCCTTCGGTGAAGGCGTCGGGATCGCAACACCCGAGCGACGGCTTTCGATCGTGTAAAGATACGCGTCGACCGTGTCGCTGATGCCTTTTGCGTAATTCCCCTTTCTGAACTCCGGGACGAGAAACTGCCTTTGCAGGTTGCCGGCTATGCCATCGGGGAGTTCGTCCTCGAGATCTTTGCTGACCTGAGTGAAATACTTTCGATCGTCGATCGCAACAAAGAGAAGGGCTCCGGGGTTGTCGTCTTCTTTCGATCCTATTCCCCAACCGCGGGCGACCGCGAGCGAATATTCAAAAATAGGCCTGTCACCGGTCGTTTTTACGACCGCAACCGCTATCTCGACGCCGTACTTGTCCTTAAAATCCTTAAGTTTTGTTTCAAGAGCCTGTCTGGAGGCTTCGTCGATGACACCGGCGTAATCGTTTACAAAACCGGTCGGTGCAGGCAGCGGCGAACGGTTCACCGACCATGAGTCGTCTTGCGAAAACGACATGACGACTGCCGTGAGAGTCAGTAATGTGGCGGCGAAGAACCTAAAAGGTCTTGGGAATCGTCGGAGTTTCATTCGATTATGACAATTGTGTCAAATCTTACACTAATACGAAAGTTTCGACCTTGATGTTCGCAGTTACTTTCGCTTTTCGATGCCAACGATCTCTGCTCGGAAGATCCGCATTACACGGCGAACGGTCGGTAATTGGCGAGCGTATTCGAGAAGTTCCTCATCCGTCGGATCGGCGGAGAGTTCGGTTACGGGCATCGTGTCGTCGTCAGAATCGTCACGTCGCGGAGGGATGAAAGATAGTTCAGAGGTCTTTACCGTGTTACTGCCGGATCCGGCGGCGGCATGAGCTGCAGCGTGTGGTTCGGCAAAGGCCCGAGCGAACTCAACCGCCGAAGCGATCGGCATCAGGTCGTCGCCGCTGGTCGTTAACGCCTGCTCATAGGCGTCGTCAAGCCACGCGTCGTCAGTATGCGCGAGGTCGTCAGGTGTCAGAGGGGGCAGCTTTGACGGTAAATTCTCGATGAACGAAAGATCGATGGCAGGCCTTTTGGCGGATATCGGGACAGTATCGGCTTCCGGATCGGCGAAAACGAGATCCTCAGGTTCAGCGTGAATGACCGAACTGAACGACTCGGGCCAATCAGAAAGGGGAGGCGGCTCAGAATCTAGAGTTTTTTTTTCCTCGGCGGCAGCGGCGGCCCTCGTTTCGGGCCCAGCCGGCGATGCCAAGCGTGCGTCGGCGGGAACCGAACCCATCGTTAGCTCATTCAGCCGATCAATGAGTGTTTCGATCGGGACGATCCGACGCATTTCGACAAGCTTTACAAGTCCGATCTCCAGAGCGAAACGCGGGTTTGAGGCGTCTTTGAGCTTTGATTCGGTCGCGGCGAGAGAATTAAAAAGCCGCAGGACGTCTGATTCAGAAAGGTCGATACCAAGACCGACCAGTTCGTCGCGGCCGATCACGGCATTATCCAGAACACCTTCGGCATCACCGGCTATCTTTGCGACCATCATGTCGCGAATCAAAGCTAGAAGGTCGCGGCAAAAACTTCGCAGATCCTGTCCGCGAGCATCGAGTTCGCCGACGATCTCGATCATTCGGCGAGGTTCTTTCGAGGCGATCGCCTTGATGGTCGCAATGAGGATGTCGATACTTGCGATCCCGAGGGCATTCGACACGTCAGCGGCCGAGACCTTGCCGTCGGAGAATGATATGACCTGGTCGAAATTCGATTGGGCGTCACGCATCGAGCCTTCGCCAGAGCGCGCTATTTCGCGAAGTGCGGCGTCGTCTGCATCGATCTTTTCGGCGTCGGCGATCGACCGCAGGCGTTCATATATCTTTTGCTGAGGTATCGTACGGAACTGAAACTCCTGACACCTCGAGGTTATCGTATCAGGCACCTTTTGGAGCTCGGTCGTCGCCATTATGAAGACTACGCCCGGCGGCGGCTCTTCGACGGTTTTAAGTAATGCGTTGAACGACGAGCCCGAAAGCATATGAACCTCGTCGATTATGAAGATCTTGCAGCGGTCGCGTGCCGGCGCGATGTTTATGTTCTCGAGAATGATGTCGCGGATCTTATCGACCTGCGTATTCGAAGCGGCGTCGAATTCGAGCACGTCTATCGAACGGCTTTCGGTGATTTCTCTGCACGACGGACACGCCTCGGGATCGTCGACCCGGCAGGGGCTTACGGTCGGTTTCACGGCCTTATGGCAGTTGAGCGCCTTTGCCAGCAGACGAGCGGTCGTCGTCTTTCCGACACCTCTCGCTCCCGAAAACAGGTAAGCATGATGCAGCCGCCCATGCTCGATCGCATTACGAAGCGTCTGCGTAATATGCTCCTGGCCGGTGACCTCGTCAAAAGCCTGCGGCCGCCATTTTCGGGCAATAACCTGGTAGGACATTCGCTACATAGAATAATGGATATTCGCGAAACGATAAAGCTCGGCGCATCGTTCGACCGAAAAACAGGTCGACGGCGGGGCGACGGCGCCGTTTCAGCCAGTGTTTACCGATGCTACACGAACCAGTGATGAACTTTCCCGGCTGTTCGCTGATGCTTGTCGCATGCCAGTCGCACGCATTGACCGGTAAACGGCCGCATTGGCGTGCGGCACAGCGCATCGTCGGCGATGATGGCCGTTTCATGCGGTTCGCATGACGGCTAATGATGTTCCGCCGTCGAAACTCTGACCGATATCCAAGCCATCTGACGAACATCCGAGTCATTCATATCGTCGGACTCCGAACGATCTCGATCTTCACCGGGTCGGCACAATAGGTCGGGATCGGCCGATTTACCGAAAATGCACTCGTAATCCGCGATACATCGTTATTCAGCAACATCTCAGCTCGAACGAGTTTACTGCCCGTTTATCACTTAACGATCACCGCTATGAGGCACGACCGATCTGGCTTACATCTTTGGCTTTGGTCTTTTTGCCTCATCGGCCAAGCGAAGTTTTCTCGCCGTTTCGGTCTCGATCCTGATCAGGCCTTCGCGGATGTTTGGTGTCTCGCCATCGTCAGTCGACCAAACGGGCTGGTAATGAACGTAAAGGCCCGGAAGATTCCACCAATACTTGGTTATTTTGAACGGCTGCCTGTCCGTATTGCTGGGAGTTACCGTGGCATCGCCTTTTAGCGACCAGCCACCGTATTTTTCTGCAAGGACGTTTCGCACCTGAACGTCGACGCCCGGGCCCTTTGTGAACACGCCGATGAACCCGACCCTGCCCGCATCCGAACGAACGACCAACGTGCACTGGTTTACCCAGGATGGACATTTGTCAGTCGCAAGATACACGGTTTTAATATCGACCGGATCTGGATTTAGGCCGCCGGGCCGGGCGAACTTTGCCAACATGTCGTCGAGTGCTCCGTGGCAGGTCTGGAGTCCCGCCCCGCCGACCTGAAACACTGGACATGCGGGAAGGGTGAACGGATCGCCAAGCTGAATCCCGAAAACTTCAGTGTCGACCTTTGCCGCGGCCGCTTTTGCGATCGCAGGGTCGTCCGCCGCCGGTCCTTTGCAGTTCTTTAACTCAACCGCCAGAGCCGATCTTACTACTGAACGGGAAACGGGGATCGTCGGCACCCTCCGCGGTCGGTCGGGATACTCAACGTTGCAATAATTGTCATCCTCATGGACCTTCTGTCCGCTGTCGTTGCGACAATAATTTACGATCACTGTTTCAGGACACTTGTATTCGTAATTGTACTTGACGGTCGACTGGGCGGCGGCTCCAATGACCGCAAAGGCAACGATCAACGGCAGCTGCAAGGATCGGGGAAATCGCATACTTATCTTCGACTCCTGACAAAGAAATATGGAGCGATCATCGATGAAAAGTGAGGTTTCGCGGATGAAGTTGCCGAATGGTATCGCAGTTTCCGGAAGGACACAAGAGAAAAGCCCGCGCTCGGCGGGCCGAAATAAGAAGATGGCCCCAGACTTAACCGCAACACAGGGTGAAAATGCTACCGTTGCTCGATTCCTCGCCTAGCGGAGTTCACACCACAGCCCTTGTGCGGAGCCTGGAGCCAACCTAGAGAATAGCAGACCAAAAGCCAAAAAGAGAAAAACGGAAATGTAGAAGTTTCGAACCGGAGGCCTCTGCGGCACGGTTATTCGAAGATTATAGGGTCAAAAAAAGCGAAGGGAGAGATCGCAGGAGAAACACAAACTCTCCGGCAACCTTTTTCCCTTCGCCCTTATTTCTGGCGGAAAGGGTGGGATTCGAACCCACGGAACCCTTTTGAGGCTCACAGCATTTCCAATGCTGCCAATTCAACCACTCTTGCACCTTTCCGAATTGAATTTTTAAAGATCAAAATGTCCGGATCAAGCCTCTTCGGTCTCGATCACCACAATCTCTTCGACGGTCTCGACCACCGCCGCTCCGCCGGTATCTTCGTCGCCGAGCCAGCTGTAAAAGAAGCCGGCAAGTGCGGCACCGAGGATCGGGGCGACCCAAAACATCCAAAGCTGCGAGATCGCCCATCCGCCGACAAAGAGCGCCGGTCCGGTCGAGCGTGCCGGGTTAACGGATGTGTTGGTCACCGGGATGGTTACCAAATGGATCAGCGTGAGACAAAGTCCGATGGCGATAGGGGCGAACCCTGCCGGGGCACGCCGGCTGGTCGCTCCCAGAATGACGATCAAAAAGAAGAACGTCATCACGACCTCGGCCACAAACGCCGAAAGCGCCGAATAGCTGCCCGGCGAATTGGCTTCAAAACCATTTGCCGCAAATCCGCCCGCGACCGAGAATCCGGCCTTGCCGCTTGCGATCAGGTAAATTATCCCCGCGGCAGCGATCGCCCCGAGTACCTGAGCGATGATGTACGGAAGCAGATCTTTTGCGTCAAAGCGCTTCCCGGCCCACAGCCCGATCGAGACCGCCGGGTTGAAATGCCCGCCCGAAATGTGGCCGAGAGCGAACGCGCCCGTGAGGACGGTCAAGCCGAATGCCAGCGAAACGCCTGCGAAACCGATGCCAAGGCTCGGATATGCCGTTGCCAGCACGGCGCTTCCGCATCCGCCCAAAACGAGCCAAAGTGTACCGATAAACTCTGCCGTCAACCTCTTACTTAAAGGCATAGATCAATTGTCCTCCCTTTTATAACGATGAAGCAGTGTAGACGGGCCTTGTCTGTAAATGCATTGCGAACTGCCGAGTCCTGAACAAGCGATGCGGCATCGACGAACCCGCGTTTATGTCAAAACGTAGCTTAGATCCTCAAATCAAAACCGACATGGCGGAGAGGGTGGGATTCGAACCCACGGTACCCGTTAGGGTACAACGATTTTCGAGACCGTCCGATTCAACCACTCTCGCACCTCTCCGCGAATCCCCAATTCTACGTTCTTGACGCGTGAAATTTCAAGTGCGCCCACGCCTTTCGCGGAAAAATGCCTGCATCAGCTCACGGCATTCGTCGGCACGTATGCCGGCGGTTATCTCAAGCCGGTGGTTGAGCCTCGGGCTGTCGCAAAGTTGAAATTGCGTCACAACGGCCCCGAAACGGTCGTCGGCGGTGCCGAATACGAGCCGACGAATACGCGCGTTGACAAGGGCACCGGCACACATTGCACACGGCTCGACGGTCGAGTAGGCGGTCGCCCCGATGAGGCGGTAATTCCCGATCTTGGCAGCTGCCTTGCGGATGGCAAGTATCTCGGCATGGGCGGTCGGGTCACGATCGGAGATCGTGCGGTTCGAGGCCGCAGCCAGAAGATCGCCGCCGCTGTCGACAATGACTGCGCCGACCGGCACCTCGTCAAGCGATCCGGCCCGGCGGGCCTCGCCAAGGGCGATATCCATCCAATGAACGTCATCGTGCATCAGAAGGATTCTAAACAACGCGGCCCGGATAGCGAAACCAGGCTGGGCGGCGGCCGAATTTCTTGCATCGACAACGCGAAAGGAATATTCTGTGATTTGGGCTTTATGAAGCCACCTCGATGTTTACCCGGTCAGCCTACGCTATATGAAAGACGATGTTCGGCTTGGTTCCCAAACAGCCGACGATGACATCCATATAACCTCAGTCCCCGACTCCTTCAAGGCCTTTGCCGAAGAGGTTCGCAAGCGCAACCAAAAACCCAGGACGACGCCTCTGACGATACCGCAGAAATTGGCTCCGGCCGAGTTCAACACGGCGATGGTGCACTTTTACCGGGGCGAGATACAGCGTTCGAATATTTGGCGCAATCGGCTCGACGCGACCACGAACTGGGCAGTTATCACGGCCGGCGCAACGCTCTCGTTCGTATTCAGTTCGCCGGATAACCCGCATTTCGCGATACCGATCAATACTATTCTTGTTTCCATATTTCTGTTCATGGAAGCAAGGCGCTACCGGTATTACGAGGTCTGGGCAAATCGAGTAAGGATACTCGAGACCGGTTATTTTGCACCGATGCTCTCGCATCGGACGATCCCGCCGGATAAGGAATGGGCAGATCACATTTCCGCCGATCTTATCTCGCCGCATTTCACGATCAGCGAGTGGGAGGCCATCGGCCGGCGGCTGCGTGCAAACTATCTTTGGATCTTTATCCTACTCGCTCTCTCTTGGTCGCTGAAGATATATATTCACCCGTCGCCGATCCCGACCACCTCGCCGGTTGATCGCGAGCGATTCTGGGAATTGCTGTTCGACCGGGCTCAGGTCGGCCTGGCTCCGGGATGGCTGGTGGTAACTGTCGGCGCAGTATTCAATTTTCTGATCTTTTTCGTCGCATTCAGTACGCTCAAGCTCCGCGATGCTTCGAGCGAGGTGCTGCCGCTCGAGAGCTTTGAATGGCATCCCTTCAAGCAGGTATCTGATTGGGCCGGTTCGAGCCTTACGAGAAAAGGAACCATTCGACGTTCGAAAAAAGCTCGTCAGCGAATGCGATCGGTGCACAAGACCGAGAGTTGATATGGCGCGGAAAACGGCCGATAAGAATTTTGTTACTTTAACTTAAACTAACCTATATGAAACGGACGAGTTTCCTCTTTCTGTTGCTGTTCCTGCTCGCGCTCGGCGGATATTCGCAGCAAAACGCGACCGTGCAGACCATCGATCCCCGCGTGGCCGGAACGCCGCTCGAGCTCGAGAGCCGCCTGATGGGACGGAAGATGCCGTATCTGGTCGTCGTTCCCGAAAAATACAACCTGAAGGAAGAAAGCGGACGCGTCTACCCGGTCATCTATCTTCTGCACGGACTGACCGGCCGGTTCGATAACTGGCTCTCGCGAACGGCGCTCGCAAAATACGCCGCCGGGCACGACGCAATAATCGTCACCCCGGAGGGCGGAAACGGTTGGTATTCTGACAGCCTTTCTAAGGAAAACGACAAATACGAGAGCTATATCATCAAGGAACTGATCCCGGAGATCGACAAGAAGTTTCGCACCGATAAGCGACGCGAACATCGAGCGATAGCCGGCCTGTCCATGGGCGGTTACGGTGCGATCAAGTTCGGACTTAAATACCCAGAAATGTTCGTCCTCGTAGGCAGCTTCAGCGGAGCGCTCAGTGCAGCGGAGTTCACGGAAAGATCGCGTGCCGGAGCTATCGGCAGGTCGATCGATGAGATCATGGGCCCGATCGATGGCGAACTGCGAAAAGCAAATGACATTTTCGACATCGTCCGGCGGGCGACGCCTGAAAAGATCAAAACGCTGCCGTTCATCTATCTCGATTGCGGCACCGAGGATTTTCTGGTTCAAAATAACCGCGATTTCGTTACGTTGTTGACCGAAAAGAAGATACCGCATGAATATCGGCAGCTGCCGGGTGCTCACAACTGGCCTTACTGGGATAAACAGGTGAAGGAATTCCTCCAGGTGGCGGGCCGGATGCTCCGGTAAAGGGTGACATTATGAAGAAGATATTGCTCGTAACCATTTTGCTGATCCTCCCATTGGCTGTCTTCCCTCAGACAAGGACCGCGGTCGCCGACGCCGCTGCGGCGAAGCGTTTGCTTGGCAAGCATATGCTGTCGCTCCAATGGATCAGCTGGGACTACTTCGGAACCGCGACCGTTACGAACAAGAAAGGCGTTTATGCCTTGAAAGGCGAGCAGCGCGGCCGCGGGAATACCGACTTTGTCACGATCGACGGAACCATTTCGCGGATAGACACGAAGGAATTCACATTCAGCGGTACGATCGTCACACAGGTGAGTCACATAAACGGCGGCGAACCGTGTATGCGCGAAGGCGAATTCACGTTCAAGATAACCGGCACGCGGAAATATTGGCGGCTGATGCAAATGGATAATCCTTGCGACCCTGTGACGGATTACGTTGACATCTATTTTCGATAGCGACGTTGAGCATTCGTCAGGCATCAGAATATGAAGTACCTTTTCGTTATTTTTGCAGCATTATTCCTGTTATTCGCCACCGCCGATGGTCAGCATGTGAACAGAACGCCATCGTCACCCTCGATGATCGAGATCGAAGGCATCGACGTGGTTCCTTTTCAGGTTCAAACCGAACAAGAAAAGCGCGTCCTCGAGATACAGGCCGCGCTGAAACAGCAAGGGTTTGACGGCTGGCTCTTTTACGATTTTCGGGGAAGCGACATTCTCATACCGCGTATCCTGAAGACCGAACGGCTTAGCGGATCGCGGCGGTGGTTCTATTTTGTTCCGGCAGATGGTGAGCCAGTGAAGGTCGTTCATACCATCGAGCCGGGCCAGCTTGACGCATTGCCGGGTAAGAAGCTGATCTATCGCGAATGGTCGCTGCTCAAGAAACAGGTCGAGGCCGCGGTCTATTCGCAAAAGCGGCCGAAAGGCAAGTTTCGTCTCGCGATGCAATATTCGCCGAACAACGACATTCCATATATCTCGCGGGTCGATGCCGGAACGATCGAGATGGTACGTTCGCTGGGTGTCTCGATCGACTCAAGCGCTGATCTGGTGCAGCAGTTCGAGGCGGTCTGGACGCCGGAACAGCTTCAGATGCATACCGAAGCGGCGACCAAGATGCAGAAGATCATCATCGAAGCGTTTGCTGAGATCAAACGCCGCATAAATGCCGGCATCCCGACGACCGAGAACGACGTGCAGCAGTTCATGATGAAACGTTACGAGGAAGAGGGAATGAACCCGTCGCCGATGATCGTGGCGGTCAACGCGAATGCGGCGTCACCGCATTATTTTCCGCGGGCGGGAAAAGGATCTCCGATAAATCGGGGAGATCTAGTTCTGATAGATACGGTGACAAAAGTGAAAAAACCGAGATCTCCGGCCGCAGATCTGACGTGGGTCGGCTATGTCGGCGAGACTGTTCCTGAGGAATATGCGAAGATCTGGAATATCGTATTCGATGCACAGCAATCGGCGTTGAAGGCAATCCGAGAGGCGTTCAAGAACAGGCGGCGGATCACCGGCGCCGAGGCTGACGACGTAGCACGCGGTGTTATCGCGAAGGCAGGATACGCCGATCAATTCCTGCACCGAACGGGCCACTCGATCGGCGAGGAAGGGCACGGGAACGGCGCTAACATCGATAATCTCGAGACGCGCGATTCGCGTCGGCTGATCGTCGGAACGGCGTTTTCGATCGAGCCCGGAATTTACCTCAGCGGTAAGTTCGGCATACGTTCGGAGATCGATGTCTACATCGACGGAAAGGACGTTCTGATCACTGCTCCGCATCAGACCGAGATCGTTGCTATTCTGAAGTGATGGTTCTTCGGCGGACCAGGGGAACAGTGGGATAATTTCGTTTTGGCTGACTCTGCAGGTTCTGCGATCGAATAAACAAATGCTCAATTTTGCTATCGAAACCGCCCGCGATGCCGGGCGGGTTTTACTTGAGAAATTTGGCCGGATCGAAACGATCACAAAAAAAGGCGACATCAATCTGGTCACCGAGGCCGATCTTGCTTCGGAGGCGTTGATCATCGAGCGGATACGATCGCATTTTCCGCGTCACGCCATTCTTGCCGAAGAATCGGGCGAGGCGATCGTGATCGGCGGTGATTCGGAATTCAAATGGATCATCGACCCGCTCGATGGCACGACCAATTACGCACATGGCTACCCGTGCTTTTGCGTGACGATCGCGCTGGAACACAATGGCGAGATCGTTTCGGGTGTAACCTATGACCCGACGCGAGACGAGCTTTTTGCGGCCGAAAAAGGCCGCGGTGCAACGCTCAATGGCAAGCCGATACGCGTTTCGGCCACGGCGGAACTTGGCAACGCGCTTCTCGTCACAGGTTTTCCATACGACTTCAAGGTCCGTGAGAAATTTGCCCGGCATTTGACGGAATTCCTGCTTGCGTCGCGGGGCGTTCGGCGCGACGGTTCGGCGGCGATCGACATGGCATATGTCGCATGCGGCCGTTTCGACGGCTTCTGGGAGGAAGGGCTCAATCCTTGGGACGTAGCGGCGGGTAAGCTCCTTATCGAAGAAGCCGGCGGAGTGGTCAGCTATTATGACGGTGCGAAATTCAGTATCTACACGCCGCCGATCGTCGCGAGCAACGGCCTTATTCACGAACAAATGACCGGGATTCTCAAATAACCGCCTGCGACAAGCCGCCGCTTATGCTAGTCTAGGTTAACCGTAACAGCTGACTTGCCGCGCGATCGATCGATCTTTTTTCTTGTGCTGCCAGCGTTCGGCCACCGAATTATGTCATGGCTTCGAAGAGACAAACCCAAGATAGACAATCAGCCCGATGGCGGAGAGCGCAACGTCAGGACCGAAGGGATCTTCGTGAAGTGCCCGGAATGCGAAAATCCGCTCTATAAGCGCGAGCTGATCGAATCTCATCAGGTTTGCACACATTGCGATTATCACTTCAGGTACCCGGCGATGAACCGTCTCGCCGCGCTGTTTGACGACGGAAAATTCGAACTCCTCGACCAGGAGGTCACCTCAGGCGATCCGCTCGGGTTTGTCGATACAAAACCTTACATTCAACGTATCGAGGCAGCAAAGGAGAGCTCAGGGCTGCCGGAAGCGATAGTCTCGGGTGCCGGTAAGGTCGGCGGACATCTTGTTTACGCAGGTGCGATGGATATGTCGTTCATCGGCGGATCGATGGGCTCGGCCGTCGGCGAAAAGATCACCCGGCAGATCGAACGTGCTTTGGAGAATCGAGGCGCAGTGGTGATCTTTGCAGCGTCGGGCGGCGCCCGGATGCAGGAAGGAACGCTTTCATTGATGCAGATGGGCAAGATCTCGGCCGCCCTTTCGTTGCTCCACGAAGCGAGGTTACCTTTCATTTCGGTTCTCACCGACCCGACCACGGGCGGCGTCACCGCGAGCTTTGCGATGCTTGGCGATGTGATAATCGCGGAGCCAAAGGCATTGATCGGCTTCGCCGGCCCACGCGTCATCGAGCAAACCATCCGCCAGAAACTGCCCAAAGGATTTCAACGCAGCGAATTCCTGCTCGAACACGGGATGGTGGACATGGTCGTCGACCGACGCGAGATGAAAGACACCATTGTCAGGGTGCTTGAGTTCATGATGAACCCCGCAGCTGCTGCCAAAGCTTGAGCGCATATGCTGAATCAGATACTTATCGACATATACAGGCGCGACCTTGCGAAGCTCAAGGCCGAGATCGAGTTGTATTCGAACGAGGCCGATCTCTGGCGGGTAGACGGCGAGATAGCAAATTCGGCGGGTAATCTTACGCTGCACCTGGCAGGAAATCTGCGGCATTTCTTCGGAGCTGTTCTCGGCGATACCGGATACGTTCGTGACCGCGATAGAGAATTCTCAGAAGTAGGAGTTTCGCGGGCCGATCTGCTTGCCGGCGTCGATCAAGCGGCAGCCGATGTGATCGCTACGCTGGAGAAACTTACGGCTGACGATCTTACAAGAACTTATCCGATCGAGGTCTTCGGCCATCCGATGACGACCGAATTTTTCCTCGTCCATCTCGCCACACACCTTAACTACCACCTTGGCCAGATCAACTATCATCGACGGCTGCTTGGAGGCTAGATCGCGGCATATTTCGGCGTAACGGCTTTGCCCGTCCGCGCGCTCTCGTAGATCGCCTCGATGACCTCGAGGTCACGGAGGCCTTCTTCCATCGCCAGCATCGGCTGTTTATCGTTAAGGACGCAATCGGAGAAGTGATCGAACATCACGGGCAATTGATCGACGCTCGGGTAATGCCTTTCTTCGACCACACGGCTCGGCTGTGGCGCCGGACCCGATCGAACGACATCTTTCGAGGCGAACATCCGCAGATTTGCATTGCTCGTCGCCGGATCGAGCTCGACCCATCCCTTTGTTCCTACCGCACGAAAATAATTCTGCAGCGAATAGTTCCAGCTTGCAGATCCCGTCGCGAGGCAGCCGTTCGGAAACCTCATGGTAAATGCGATGCTTTCTTCAACTTCCATGAAACGCGGATCGCCTGACGCATTGCCGGTTGTCGCCGTCACTTCGATCGGTTCGGCCCCTGCGATATAACAGCACGCCTGAACGCTGTAAACACCGATGTCAACTAGCGATCCGCCGCCGATCAGCTTTCGGTCGAGGCGCCAGTTGTTCTTGCCGAGAGCATTGCCGATCGCAAAGCCTTTGTGGGCGACGATCGAAGTGATCTTTCCGAATTCCTCTTCACGGGCCATGCGGATCACGTTCTGGTTGAACGGTTCGAACCTCGCCCTGTAGGCGACCATCAGCTTTTTGTTCAGCCGCTTTGCGGCATTGATCATTCTGATAGCGTCGACAGTTGTCGCGGCCATCGTCTTCTCGACGATCACGTGTTTGCCCGCTTCCATCGCCCGAATAGCTAAGTCGGCATGAGTGCCGTTTGGGGTTATGATGTAAACGACCGAAACATCTTTGTTATCTTTGATGGAGTCGAAATTCTCGTAATTGTAAATGCTGTCGGACCTTACGCTGTACCGGATAGCAAATTGTTCGGCCTTGGCCCGGTCACTGCTAACAAGAGCCGCGATCCGGGACGTGTTTGACGGAGCGAAACGCTGCATCGCATACTGCGCATAGTTGCCAAGGCCGACGATCGCCCAACCTGCCTTCGGGCCATTTTGGGCCTTCGCGTTCGGGGCAGACAGCAACGCGGGTACGGCCGCTAATCCGGCCGTTGTCACTAGAAATTCTCTGCGATCTGTTTTGGTCGTCATATTTCGATTTTTCGGTCTATTTTATAGGAAAGTGTTTTGAACCCTAAGTGAAACCTGCGGATCCCGATGAATTTTGACGAAGCAAACGGTTATCTTTTATCGCTCGGCAACGAGGTCGAGGCGATGAAACTCGGGTTGGAGAATATACGGACGCTTCTAACTGCTCTTGGGGAACCGCATAAGAATTATCTCAAGGTTCAAGTTGCGGGGACCAACGGAAAAGGCTCGGTGTGCGCGTTTCTGGATTCGATCTGCGGCGAGGCTGGCATTCGGCGTGGGCTCTATACTTCGCCGCACCTTGTTTCGATCACCGAACGCATAAAGATAGACGGTGACGATATCAGCGAGAGCGATTTTGCCAGGCTTGCTACGTTGGTCCGCGAGACCTCCGAAAGGCTTCTTGCCGAGGGCAAGCTGACCTACACGCCCACTTTCTTTGAACAGGTAACGGCGATCGCTCTCTCCGCGTTTGCCGAAGCGAAGGTCGAACTCGCAATTCTCGAAACCGGCCTCGGAGGTCGGCTAGACGCAACGACTGCCGCCAACGCAGAGATAGCCGCGATAACTCGGATCGGCCTGGACCATCAGGAATACCTCGGCGACACGATCGAAGAGATCGCAGCGGAAAAGGCGGCAATAATCCGTGAACAGACGGAAGCTGTATTGATCGGCCGGCAATCTCCGACAGTGATGAATGTCCTCCGTGACGTGATCGGAGAGGCTCACCGTAGAGGCGTTTTTGTTCGTGAGACAGCCGTGGTTTTCGACGAAAGCGCACTCGGGATGCCGCTGCGATCTCTTGTCGGGGACCTCAGTCTTCGCGGGGCTCACCAGGTCGAGAATGCCGAAGTTTCAATACTTGTGGCAGATGCGTTGCGAACGTATTTTTCGATAAGAGACCAGGATATTAGCGCGGGCCTGAGATCTGCGATCCATCCCGGACGGCTTGAATACCAGGACAATTTCTTGCTCGACGGTGCTCACAACGTTGCCGGAGCCGAGGCCCTTGCTGCTTACCTCGATGAGTTTGTAGACAAGCCGATCACGATGATCTTTGGCGCGATGAAAGAGAAGGACATAAGCAAGATCGCCAAAATTTTATGGCCGCGGGCCGAGCGAGTGATATTGACGCGGCCGGCAAATACAAGAGCATTGTCACCTGATGGACTTTTGGCTCAGGCGCCGGCGAGTATTGATAGATCCAAAGTAGTTGAAACCGAAAACGTGGCCGATGCTCTCGAAAAAGCTCGAGAAGTTACACCTGCGGGAGGCATGATTTTAGTCACCGGATCTCTTTACCTGGTTGGTGAAGTTAAGAAGTTGTTCAATAATTGAACATCGCCTGCAAAACGCCGGCGTTCCAGTTATGCACAAAATAGTACTGATACGCCACGGTGAAAGCCAGTGGAACAAAGAGAACAGGTTCACGGGTTGGAGGGATGTCGATCTTTCCGAAAAGGGAATTGCGGAGGCAAAGGCTGCGGGCGAATTGCTGAAGGCCGAAGGTTTTGCGTTTGACGAGGCGTATACTTCGGTGCTGAAACGGGCGATCCGGACGCTTTGGCTTGTGCTGAGCGAAATGGACCAGATGTGGATCCCGGAGACCAAATCGTGGCTGCTCAACGAGCGGCATTACGGCGGTCTGCAGGGGCTCGACAAGGCCGAAACGGCCGCGAAATACGGTGACGAGCAGGTGTTGGTCTGGCGTCGGAGTTATGACATTCCGCCGCCGGAATTGGACGAATCGGACGAACGGTATCTTGGCAACGATCCGCGCTATGCCGATATCGTGAATTTTCCAAAGACCGAGTGCCTCAAGGACACAGTCGCCCGCGTCGTACCTTACTGGGAAAGCGAGATCGGGCCTAAAGTCAAAGCGGGTAAACGCCTGATCGTCGCGGCGCACGGCAACAGCCTGCGTGCCCTGGTCAAGCACCTCGATGGAATTTCGGATGACGAGATCGTCAAGCTGAATATCCCGACCGGTGTGCCGCTCGTCTATGAACTCGACGATGATCTAAAGCGGCTCAACAGCTATTACCTGGGCGACGCTGAGGCCATCAAAGCTGCACAGGAGGCCGTGGCAAACCAGGGGAAGGCAAAGTAGGGCAATCGACACATAAGAGAAAGGGCGAAAAGGAGCTGTTCGATTTCCATTTTCGCCCTTTCACTTTTATACTTTGTCACTTTATATGTCCTGGCAAAAAGCTCTCTTTTTCGTTCTGATCGTGTTCATTTTATCCCCGTGGGGCTCGCCCGCAGCGGCACTCGCACTTGGGCTGTTCGTTGCCCTGACGATCGGAAATCCTTTCCCCGAGCTGTCAGGCAAACCGGCAAAATACCTGCTCCAGGCATCGGTCGCGATGCTCGGCTTTGGGATGAATCTCGGAGCTGTCTATCAAGCCGGCAAAAGCGGAATTTTCTTTATTCTTGGCGTCGTTTTTGGAGCCCTGTTCCTTGGCTACGCGATAGGGAAACTTCTCAAGATCCCGGCGAGGGTCTCGACGCTTATCTCTTCAGGAACTGCGATCTGCGGCGGAAGTGCGATCGCGGCGATCGGGCCGGCGATCAAGGCCGAGAACGACGAGATGTCGGTCTCGCTCGGGACGATCTTTGTCCTGAACTCGATCGCGCTGGTCGCTTTTCCGATGATCGGGCATTTCCTGGGGCTTACTCAGAATCAGTTCGGTCTTTGGGCGGCGGTGGCCATACAGGATACAAGCTCGGTCGTCGGAGCCTCGACGGTCTATGGCCCCGAAGCGCTTGCAGTTGCCGCCACGGTAAAGCTTGCCCGGGCGCTGTGGATCGCCCCGCTTGCTATCGTTCTTGCATTCGTTTACCACGAGGGTGGTTCGAAAACGAAGATCGCGATCCCGTGGTTCATTTTTCTATTCGTGGCCGCGGCTGCAATTCGAACCTACGCCCCACTATTCGTTTTCCCGAGCGTCTTTGATTCGTTGGTGAACCTCGCAAAGGCCGGTTTTACGGTCACGCTTTTCCTGATCGGCCTTAGCCTTTCAAGAAAGATGCTGAAGCGGGTCGGGTGGCGTCCTTTCCTGCAGGGTACGCTGCTCTGGGTCATCATCGCATCCGTTTCGCTATGGGCGGTGCTTACGTTTAGCTGACCGGATTGATATAATGCTCGTTTCGGTACTAGACAGAGTTTTACACCGTAATGAGCATCAAGCAGATCACTGTCCGCGGGGCACGCCAACATAACCTCAAGAACATCGACGTCGAGATCCCTCGCGATAAGTTCACCGTGATCACCGGCCTTTCAGGCTCGGGTAAATCGTCGCTTGCATTCGATACGATCTACGCCGAGGGCCAGAGGCGTTATGTCGAATCGTTGTCGGCTTACGCCCGTCAATTCCTTGATCAGCTCGAAAAGCCGGATGTCGATTCGATCGAAGGTTTAAGCCCTGCGATCTCGATCGAACAAAAGACCGTTTCTCGAAGCCCTCGTTCAACTGTTGGTACCGTTACCGAAATTTACGATTACCTGAGACTTCTGTTCTCGTCGATCGGTCAGCCTCATTGCCACCAATGCGGTGCGCCGATCACAAGGCAAACAGTAGAACAGATCGTCGGCGGGATCCTTGAACTCCCGAACGGTGAACGGGTGATGATACTTGCCCCGGTCGTTCGCGGCCGAAAGGGTGAATTCAAAAAGGAGCTGGAAAAGTTTCATAAAGACGGCTTTGTCAGAGCCCGGATCGACGGCGAGATGCGGCAGCTCGACGAGGAGATAATCCTCGATAAACGTCGAAATCACACGATCGAGATCGTCGTCGACCGGCTTTTGATTAAAGACGGCGTAAAGGACCGTCTGAATGAATCGGTCAGAACCGCGCTAAAACTGGCGAACGGAGGCGTACTTGTTTCGATCGTCGATGGCGACGAAAAGCTCTATTCGGAAAAGATGGCGTGCGTCGATTGCGGAATCAACATCGCCACGCTTGAGCCGCGATCGTTTTCGTTCAACTCGGCCTACGGGGCGTGTAAACATTGTCAGGGGATAGGGACGGTGATGGAGATCGATGTCAATAAGATCGTACCCGACCCTTCGATCGCCGCCGGAAAGATCGAGTTTCTCAGCGGAGCTGACCGTTCGGGAGCATCGTTTCTACGATCAGCGTTGCTGGCCATCATCGAACGATTCGTCGACGGAGACAAGCTCGAACCGCCGGTCGAGGGAGCGAGGGCACGGAAGAAAGGAAAACGAAAAAAGGCTGATGCCATTACGGAAGCAGACGGTCATAAGAGCCTGATCGAAACTCCGTTCGCCGAACTTCCTGAAGAGATCCGAAACGCCTTTCTTTTCGGAACAAAGAAACGGCTGACATTTCGCCAGGGCGAGTATAAATACGAGAGCGACTGGAAAGGTGCATTGAAGGCGATGAAGGAGCGGCTCGAGAATCCGCCGTCGGAGAAAACGCGTGAGGCCCTGATCGAATTGGTCGCTCCCGTTCCATGTCCGATCTGCAACGGTGCTCGGCTCCAGCCCGAAAGCCTTGCCGTAAGGATAAACGGACGAGGTATCGGCGAATATACCGCGTTGCCGATCACCGAGGCCGTCAAACGATTCGCCGAGATCAAGCTAACGAAGCGCGAAGAAAAGATCGCCGGACTTGTCCTCAAAGAGATAAATGGCCGGCTGCAGTTTCTCGATGCGGTCGGACTCGGATATCTGACGCTCGATCGCGGATCGGGGACGCTATCGGGCGGCGAAGGTCAACGCATAAGGCTGGCAACGCAGATCGGATCGCATCTCCGAGGTGTGTTGTACGTATTGGATGAACCGAGCATCGGGCTCCATCCGCGCGACAACAGAAAGCTGCTGGATACGCTTCAAAAGCTTCGCGACCTCGGCAATACGGTCCTGGTCGTTGAACACGACGAAGAAACGATCGAAAACGCAGATTACGTCATCGATCTTGGGCCAATGGCCGGGACGCACGGCGGCGAGGTCATCGCTGTCGGTTCACCGAGCGAGATCAAAAACACCGAAGCCTCATTGACGGGCAAATATCTCAAGGGCGAAGTGAAGATCGAGATTCCCGAGTTTCGTCGATTGCCGAACGGCAGCCGGATCAAAGTAAAAGGGGCACGCGCGCACAACCTCAAGAATATTGACGTCGAATTCCCGCTCGGGCTTTTGACGGTGGTTACGGGCGTTTCGGGCTCGGGCAAATCGACCCTGGTCGAGGATATTCTGTATCCGGCGCTCTACAAACAGGTTTATAGATCGAATTTGCAGCCGTTAGAACACGATTCGATCGAGGGCATCGATCTCGTAGACAAGATAATCGAGATCGATCAATCGCCGATCGGCCGCACGCCGCGTTCGAATCCCGCGACATATACGGGACTGTTCTCGCCGATACGTGACCTATATGCCATGCTGCCCGAATCGCGGCAGCGAGGTTATAAGGCCGGCCGTTTCTCGTTCAATGTAAAGGGCGGCCGCTGCGAAGCCTGCGAAGGCGATGGGATGAAGCGGATCGAGATGAACTTTCTGCCGGATGTTTACGTCACCTGCGACGTATGCCGAGGCCACCGCTATAACCGCGAAACGCTCGCCGTCAAATACAAAGGGCTCTCGATCGCTGACCTGCTCGACACGACGATCGAAGACGCTTTGCCGCTGCTTGAGAACATTCCGCAGATCAGGCAAAAGCTGGAGACCCTGCTAGACGTCGGCCTTGGCTATATCAAGGTCGGGCAATCATCGACCACACTCTCCGGCGGCGAGGCACAACGCATCAAACTCGCCAAGGAGTTGTCAAAACGAGCGACCGGAAAAACTATTTACATCCTTGATGAACCGACTACAGGGCTTCATTTTGCCGATGTTCACAGGCTGCTCGATGTTCTGCAAAAGCTCGTCGATACGGGAAACACGGTGATCGTTATCGAGCATCATCTGGACGTGATAAAATCAGCCGATTATATAATCGACCTCGGTCCCGAAGGCGGCTCTGGCGGCGGTAAGGTGGTTGCAACGGGAACGCCCGAGGAGGTAGCAAAGGTCAGGAGGTCGTTCACCGGACAAGCTTTGAAGGCGGTGTTGGGTTAGAGTTTTCCAACGGCGTCCGGACTACAGACTCTGCCCGTGCAATAACTTTGCGCTTAACGCGTTCAAACCTATAATGCTTGGAAAACGGGTGTGACCGTTTGTTTGCCTTTCCCTCAGCTTAAAGGAGTAAAGACCAATGTCGAGAGTAAATAAGTTAGCGTGTGTAGGGTTTGTAGTGGTTTCGTTGATCACTGGAGGTTGTGGATCTGATCCCAGCCAAACTAATACCAGCTCTGCATCGGCGAATTCGAACAAAGCGGCCGCACCACCAAACAAAGACGGAACCATCCCATCAGGCACCGGGGTCGAAAAGGAGAAGCCAGCTGCCGGAAAAGCAAATGTTCAAGGTAAGGCATTCTTTAACGAGAAACCGGCGGCTGGAGTAGAGGTCAAGCTTTGTAAAACTTTCAACCAGTATATGGGCGGCTGCGGCGCAGATGCATTGACCACTAAATCAGATGATTCCGGAGAGTATTTGATAAAAGATGTTCCCCCTGGTATTTATGAAGGGCTTACGGTCAAGGTTTTTGATACACCCTATTTTGTTTTTGCTACCTCAGGCATCATTTCTGCGGCAAAATACAATATCGAGGACGGTAAGACTTTTTTTGCTCCGGATACGCACCTCTACAAGAATGACTTAAAGCTGGTGAGCCCCAAAGCTGGTTCAAAAGTCGCAGCTGCGGGTATCGAGATAAAGTGGGACGCATATCCGGACGCGGCTTATTACAAATACAGCATTCATGCTGATAGCGCCAGCGGAGCTGAGACCAATTTTGATTATATAAGCAAACGCGTGGATGGTACGTCGGTAAGTCTTGACAAGCCTTTGGTTCCAGGAAACTACACCGCCAAGGTCGAGGCGTTCAACGCAAATGATCGCAAGCTCTCACAAACTTCGCAGGACATGAAGTTTACTGTGACCGGGGCGGCTCCGAAGTAAGCAACTTTATCGGCGTCGGCAAAAATAATAGCCAGTTGCTAAAAGTACGATTGCCAGGACGGAAGCTCCAACGACGGTGAAACCGGAAAACCTTGCCGGAACCACAGTTGGAGCTTCCAAATCTGTTTTTACGGGAGCGGTTACGGCTGGCAGAATGGATTTATGTCCGTAATCTATCGCAAGCTTATGGACGGCTGTGGCGTGTTCGGATGATCTTGACCTTCTAAGGACATTGCTTAGATCGAACAGCAACTGAGCAACGACCTGATCCGGTGGTTTTACAAATTCCATACGCTCGTGCAACTGATATGCAAGAGCGTCTTCGATCTCTTTTGCCGACTTTACTTGTCCTCGATGGTCGGTCACCGTAAGTTCCGCTGACGGATTGCGATTTACGGACTCCCAATCAATTCCTAAAACGGTGTTCTTTTCCAACCATTTTGGGTCCCTTTCTAATGCGATCTTGGCTTCGAGGATTTTGACGTGGAGCCATTCGGTTCGATAATGGGAACCGGGATCTCGGGTGAGTCCCTCTTTTATCCAGTGCAATGCCTTATCATTCTGACCCAACAACTCGTACGTAGTCCCAATATTTGCCGCTGTGTTATAGGCCTTATAAGACCGTTCCTCCCCCTTGAATATTTTAAGTGCTTCTTGATATTGACCTAGATGAACTAAAGCAACGGCGATATTGGTTTCGACATCGATCATCGCTTCTTTTTTCTTTTGATCATATAGCTGTTTAAGAAGGTCGCCCCAGTACTCCCGGGAGTCAGTTGTAGTCAATCGCCGAATGTACTCGGTTTCGCTAACGTTTTCGAGGTCGATAGGCTTTCCTACCGTATATCGCTCGCCCACCGGCCAAAGGCAGGCAAATCCCTTTCCAGCAAATAGCATCAAGATCGTGATGATAATTATGCCTGCGGGTTTGACCATAACATGCTACGTGATCGCATCTATCATTTCTCTTACTGCCCGATTCAACCCAACAAAGACCGAGCGCGAGATGATGTTGTGGCCGATGTTGAACTCGGTGATCTCGGGGACGGCGGCGAGGGCGGCGATGTTTCGATAGGTGAGCCCATGGCCGGCGGCGACGATGAGGCCGAGCGAGCGGGCGTGGACGGCGGCGGTGCGAATCCGTTCGACCTCGGCGGCGGCGCGGCGTTCGCCGTCGCCATGCATCGCCCGCGAGCCGAGCGTGAGTTCGGCATATTCGCCAGTGCAGAGCTCGACCTGCTGCGCGCCGGCGTTCTTTGCCGCCTCGATCTGATCGGTCGCGGGGTCGATGAAGATGCTGACAAAAACGCCCGCCGCTTTTAGGCGCTCAACGGCGTTCTTGATCGCCTCAAAATTGCCGATGACATCGAGCCCGCCTTCGGTCGTCACTTCATTTGGCTTTTCGGGGACAAGCGAGACAGCGTCAGGCCGTGTGCGTTCGGCGATGGTAAGCATCTCCTCGGTCGCGGCCATCTCGACGTTCAAATAGGTCGTGACGACGTCGCGGAGCAGCTCGATGTCGCGGTCCTGTATGTGACGGCGGTCGCCGCGGAGATGGACCGTGATGCCGTTGGCTCCTGCCTGTTCGCAAATGACCGCGGCGGTGATGATGCTTGGCTCGATGGTCTTGCGGGCTTCGCGGATGGTCGCGACGTGATCGATGTTGACGTTAAGGCGTGCTGACATTGCCGTAAACTCCCTTTCTGGCATTGCGCCTGATTTGACGCACCTCGTCAAACATACGGATGCTGTCGCGGAGTACATTTACTTTGCTGCGGTCGTCGTTGTTCCAACGGACCGGGATCTCTTTTAGCCTAAGGCCGTGCAGCTGGGCGACATACAGGAACTCAACGTCAAATCCGAACCGTTCGATCTGCATCATATCGAGCAACGGACGAAACTTCGCGACGTTGAAAGCTTTGAACCCACACTGCGTATCCCAAAAAGGCATTCCCGTCATCAGTCTGACGACCAGATTGAAGACCTTTCCGCCCTGCTCACGCCGCCATGGCTGATGCGTACCGATCAATGAGCGGTCGAGCGCACGCGAACCCAGAGTGACGTCCAGATCGCCGGCCTTTATCGGGTCGACGAGTTTTGGCATCTCTTCGATGGGAGTCGACAGGTCTGCATCGGAAAAAAGTGCAATGTCGCCTTCGGCCGCGAGAATCCCGGTCTTCACGGCAAAGCCTTTACCGCGATTCGGCTCGTAGCGGATAACGCGCGAAGGTATTTCTGGAAACTTGCTGCAGGCGGCCTCGGCGGTCTCAGAAGTGCCGTCATTCGATCCATCGTCGACAACGATCAGTTCTGCGTTGATCCCGTTCGCATTGATATACGCGAGAATCGTCGATATCGAAGCGCCAACACGGTCTTCTTCATTAAATGCGGGTATGACAATCGAGGTCTTTTGATTCATCCAAAAATCACAATGTTAGGGCTTCGCTAAACTAAAGTAAAACACGAACGTATATATTCTGCACGGCCCGGGTCGGTACGTGCTGCAAAGGCTCCAGGAATTTTTTGGCCGGCGTTATGCACCCTGGTTTCCGACGGAATTTCACCAGAATCTACGGCAACCTGAATTCAATTTACGGACACAAAGATATGGTATAGTCGTAATGATCGAAGAATTTCGCAATGAAAGGTAAATTCGCAGCCTGTGCACTAGTAACCATCGGATTCGGAGCCCTCCTTGGCGGCCTTTTCGGGAAGTTTCCGGCTTCCACGTCGGCTGACAGCAGTGTGACCACCGGTAAGATCGTCGCCGATTACCGCGAGGCCGTCGATGTGATGCAGAAAAACTACGGCGGTACGATCAATTACGAGCAACTGTCGGATTCGTCGATTCAGGGAATGCTGTGGTCGCTCGATCCGCATTCGCAGTTCTTTACACGCGAGGAATTCCGAAAACTATACGAAGAACAGGCATCGCAGTTTTATGGCATCGGCGTTTCGATACTCCAGCATCGTGACGGTGTCTATGTCCAGAGCGTGATACCCGGCACTCCGGCAGACAAGGCCGGCGTCCGTTATGGCGACCGGTTTCTCGAGGTGGACGGAAAGAACGCCAAAGAATGGACGAGCGCAGAGGTTTCAAAAAATGTACGTGGCGAACGGGGAACACCGGTAAAGATCAAGATCGAACGCGCGGCCTCGAACGCGCCGATCGAGCTTGAATTGGTTCGAGGCGGCGTGCCGCTGCCCTCGATCAGAAATTATTTCATGTTGCCCAATAATGTCGGCTATATCGGGCTGACCGGCGGATTTCAGGAGACTACAGCGGCCGAGTTGAACGATGCGATCGCCACGCTTCAAAAGCAAGGCATGAACAGCCTTATCCTCGATGTCCGCGGAAATCCGGGCGGATTGCTGCCGCAAGCTATCGAGGTGGTCAGCCGGTTCGTTCCAAGCGGACAGACGGTCGTTTCGGTCAAGGGCAGATCGCGTTATGCAGTAAGCCAGGAACTGCGTTCAAAAGGGAGTCAACAGGACCGGTCTCCGTTGGTCGTTCTCGTCAATGGCGGATCTGCATCGGCGTCCGAGATAGTCGCCGGAGCAATTCAGGATTACAGCCGCGGCCTGATAGTCGGCTCTGAGAGCTTCGGCAAGGGGCTGGTTCAACGCGTGTTCCCATTGCCTTACGGGACGGGTTTGACGTTGACGACAGCACGGTATTACACGCCATTCGGCCGATCGCTCCAGCGTGATTATTCGAACGGTTCGATCTATGAATATTTCACGCATACGAACGGCGAGGCAAATGGATCGGGCGAAGCCCCAAAACCGAAACCTGCGGGTTCGCCGGTGACCTTACCTGACGGACGCGTGCTGATGGGCGGCAGGGGTATAGAGCCGGACGTTGTTGTTGCCGCACCTGAGTTTACGCCGCTTCGGTTCAGGATCAACGATGCCGCGTTCTATTTTGTACGACAGCTCGTCGCGGGCAAGATCGCCGGCCAGGAATCGTATCGCGTAGAGAAACAGAACCATCAATGGTCGATATCTTCGGATGCGTTTCGGGTCACCGATAAGCTCTTCGAGTCGTTTGAGGCATTTGTCCTCGCGAACAAGGACAATGGTCTATCAGCAGAGAACATCAAAGCAAATGCGGATTATGCAAGAACGCGGATCCGACAGGAATTGGCGACGGCCAATTTTTCGAACGAAGCCGGTATTCAGGTTCTGCTCGAAAGCGACCCGCAGGTCCTCAGGGCGATCGAGGTGATGCCTGACGCCAAGAAGATGGTCGAGCGATACCTCGCGAAGAAATAGGATATTTTCAAGCGGTCAACAGATGGACGAACTTGGTTCAGCCGGTTCGTCCGTTTGCTTTTTTGCCTAGCCGCCTCATTCGGCTCTTAAGTTTTCGGCTGCGTTGAAGTAAAATGCTTGTTTGACCTGCACTTAAGGGTTTTATGTACAAACAGATAGGCATATTGACCGGCGGCGGCGACGCACCTGGCCTCAACGCGGTTATACGCGCGGTGGTCAGAACTGCCGTGGGCGAATTTGGAATGAAGGTCATCGGGATCGAGGACAGCTTTGAAGGCATACTCGGTGAGACCCAAACGATGAAGCTTACGCCGCGAAGCGTGAGCGGAATATTGCCTCGCGGCGGCACTATCCTTGGCACCCGGAACAAGGGAAGCTTTGTTAAGATGACCGACGGACAGCCTTTCTTTCCGGAAATGCCTATCGCCGAGGCATTGGCGAATCTGGACATTCTCGGGATCGAGGCACTGATCGTTTTAGGCGGTGAAGGAACGCTTGCGATCGCAGAGCAATTTCACAATCGCGGATTTCCCGTGATCGGGGTCCCGAAAACGATCGATAATGACCTGGCGGCGACAGAGTTGACGTTCGGTTTCATGACCGCGATCGACGTCGCGACAGAGGCCCTGGACCGGCTCCACACGACCGCGGCGTCGCATGACCGGGTCATGATCCTCGAGGTGATGGGCCGGAATACCGGCTGGATCGCTCTTCACACGGGCTTGGCGGGCAGTGCCGACATAATCCTGATCCCCGAGATCCCGTTCTCTTTCGAATCGGTGCTGAGAAAGGTCAACGAACGCGAAAAACAAGGTTCGCGGTTCACCAACATCGTCGTTGCCGAAGGTGCGACAGAAGTGGGCAAAAAGGAAATGTATGCCGATAGCGGCAATTTGAGGCTCGGCGGCGTAGGCGATTACGTGCGTCGTAAAGTGGAAGAGTTGACCTCGAAAGAAGCCCGCTGTGTCGTCCTTGGCCATCTTCAGCGGGGCGGGAGCCCGAACGCGTTCGATCGAATGCTCGGGACCAATTTTGGGGCCTGTGCGGTCAGGGCTCTTGCGAATGGGCAGACGGGAAAAATGGTCGCGTTGCAGGCCGGCACGATCGTAACGGTCCCGCTTTCAGAAGCATGCGCGAATATCAAGACTGTACCGATCGACGGTCAGTTGGTTCGGACGGCTCGAGATATCGGAATTTCGTTTGCGGCGCCCAAGGAATCAGATCTTTAGTTCGGCACGACATCAGTAGCGAAGAAGTTTGAATATGGAAGAAGTAAAAGCAAAGCTAAAGGCAGAACTGGATGCATTGGAAGATGAACTGCATTTCAGGCTGCCGAAAGAGATCCAGAAGGCACGTGAGTTTGGCGACTTGCGTGAAAACGCGGAATACAAAGCGGCAATGGAGCGGCAGTCGATCGTCCAGGCCCGAATAATGCAGGTGCGTCAAAGGCTGACCGAGGTCGAATCGATCGATCTGACACGTTTGCCGACCGACCGCGTGGCATATGGTTCGAGCGTCGTTCTCTTTGAAATAGAAAAAGAAGAGAAGATCACCTATCGGTTGGTGAGTTCGGAAGAAAGCGACCCCGAAAACGGCCTTATCTCAACCCTTTCGCCGATCGGGCAAGCACTGATGGGCAAAGAGGAGGGCGATGAGGTGAGGGTCAAGACGCCGACGGGTTGGCGTAATTTCGAGATCAGCCGCCTGACGACGATCCACGAACAGGAATAACGAACGGAGTATTGAGCGTCTGTCAGTCCCGGAAAAACAGGCGACGCAACCAAGATGCTAGGAGAAGGCATAGGTCGGGGAGCAATGTGGATCATCAACGCGATGGTTCGCGGCCTTGCTTCGCTTGGAGTCCCGCCGAACATCTTGACGACCATCGGTGTCTCCATCAATGTCTTTTGCGGCGTTCTTTTCGGGATGGGCGAGTTTTTCTACGCCGGCGTCGTTCTGATAGTCGCAAACATCTTTGACATGCTCGACGGTAACGTCGCTCGTCTCACAGGGAACGTCACCAAGTTTGGCGGGTTTCTTGATTCTTCACTTGATCGTCTATCGGACATGGTCGCTTTTCTGGGCATCATGGTCTTTTATGCCAGCAACACGCCTCAGCATTCGCTTCTGAACGTGATCCTGGGCGGCGTTGCAATGATCGGATCGGTAATGGTTAGTTATACGACGGCCCGGTCGGAGAGCTTGGGCGTCAAAGCGAACGTTGGTTTTTTGCAGCGTCCGGAGAGGATCGTGCTGCTGATCATCGGTGCGCTGTCGACCTGGGATTGGAACTCGGAAGTATACTGGTTCAACCGGATGCCGCAAGTGTTGTGGGTACTGGCCGTTGGTTCTATCTGGACGCTCGTCCACCGAATGTACTTTATTTGGACAGAGTTTCGACGTTTGGAGACTGAGGGAGAGCTGAGATGATCGATGGGCTTTCTGAATTTCTAGCCTCGTTAACTCTGGGAAACGTGCTTTTCGGGGTCGGCGTCTTTCTTTTATCGCTTACTTTCAGTTTCGCTGCGATCGCGGTCGTGCTCGTCAAACTACCGGCCAATTATTTTAGCAGCCATTATAAGGCTGATTTTCTGCCCGATAGTCCGTGGATCGTCCGCTGGGGAGCAGTGATCTTGAAAAACGTATTCGGCGTTTTTCTTATTTTGCTCGGTATTGCGCTATCGTTGCCGGGTGTGCCCGGACAGGGAATACTCACGATCTTGCTCGGGCTGATAATGCTCGATATTCCGGGCAAGCGTCCGCTCGAGGCGCGGATCATTCAAAGACCGGCAGTGCTTTCCGCTGCTAATAAACTGAGGGCGAGGTTCAATAAACCGCCGCTGACCGTCGACTAGCATGGGGCTGTTCAATTTCTTAAGACGCAAAGGGCCGAGCGATATTCATGGCGAGCGTCGGCGTTTTCTGCTCGCGAATGGACGTATAACCGACGGCCGCATAATCGACAGCGAGACCACGTCTCGCGGCGAAGAGCTTGTCTTCTACGTCTATTCGCTTAATGGCGTCGATTTCGAATCGTCTGAACTGTTGTCTTCGGAGCAGATGGCCGATCCGCTGAAGTACGCTCCCGGAGCAAAGGTCGGCGTTCGATACGATCCGAAGAATCAAGGAAATTCGATGCTCGAATAGCGGACCTCATTTATACGGGGATTCTTCCAGCATTAATATGTTCAAGAAGATATTGATCGCAAATCGCGGCGAGATCGCTTGTCGGGTGATAAGGGCGTGTCGCGAAATGAAGATCGCCACTGTTGCTGTTTATTCGGAAGCCGATCGGGATGCGATGCATGTCAGAATGGCGGATGAGGCATTTTGCATCGGGCCAGCACCCTCGAACCAAAGCTATTTGTGCGCCGATAAGTTGATCGAGGTCGCGACGAGGACCGGGTCCGAAGCGATCCACCCGGGTTACGGATTTTTTTCCGAAAATGCGGGCTTTGCGCGCCAGGTCGCTGCGGCCGGGATCGTCTTTATCGGACCGCCTCCCGAAGCAATGGAAGCAATGGGCGGCAAAATGTCGGCCCGCAAGATCGCGATCGAGGCGGGTGTGCCGGTCGTTCCGGGGACTACCGAAAAACTCAGATCATTCGACGACGCTGCGACGACGGCTGCCGAGATCGGATACCCGGTGATGTTAAAAGCATCGGCCGGCGGCGGCGGAAAGGGAATGAGGCTGGTTCTGGAAGCAAGCGAGCTTAAGAACGCTCTTGAAACCGCCCAGTCCGAGTCGCTTGCCAGTTTTGGCGACGATGCCGTCTATATCGAAAAGGCGATCGTCCGGCCACGGCATATCGAAATACAGGTCTTCTCGGACAAGCACGGCAATCACGTACATCTGGGTGAACGCGAGTGCTCGATCCAGCGACGTCATCAAAAGGTGATCGAGGAAGCGCCGTCACCCATAAACTCCGCCGAACTGCGCGAAGCGATGGGAGCGTGCGCAGTTCAAGTCGCGCGGGCAGTTAAATACGTTGGCGCGGGAACGGTGGAGTTTCTTGTTTCAGACCTCGACCGATCGTTCTATTTTCTCGAAATGAATACCCGGCTGCAGGTAGAGCATCCGGTCACCGAGTTGGTCACCGGGATCGATCTGGTCCGTGAGCAGATAAATGTGGCCTCAGGCGAAGAACTGTCGTTCAAGCAGGCCGACATCGTAATGCGCGGGCATGCGATAGAATGCAGAATCTATGCCGAGGATCCCGAACAGAACTTCATGCCTTCGCCGGGACGCATAACGCGGCTAAAGGTTCCGCACGGGCCGGGCACACGTGACGACAGTGGCGTTTACGAAGGTGCTGAGGTGTCGATCTATTACGATCCGATGATCTCGAAATTCGCCGTACTCGGCCGTGACCGGCGCGAGGCGATCGAACGTATGCGTAGGGCGTTATCAGAATACCGGATCGAGGGGATCGCTACGACGCTGCCTTTCTTTCGCGAAGTGATGGAGGATGGCGTATTTATCGACGGCGATCTGGATACAGGATTCATCACCGGGTTTCGGGACCGCCGCAAAGAACATGTACCGGACATGATCGAACGCGATCTGGCATTGGTCGCGGCCGCACTGAGTCATTCAGAACAGCGAACGGGAATCAAAGAGAAAGCAATGGGATCGGAGCGGCTAGGGGATTGGGCAGCTACCTGGCGGGTCTCGAATCGCTGACGCTTCTTGTTCCTCGAACACGTGAAGCGGACGGAACACGAAAAAAAAAACGGGCCTGAAATGATCCAGACCCGTTCGAGATCGCACCAAGTTTTTCAGATCGCGGACAGGGGCTATCCGCCGGTCAAATACCAGGGACGGTCATTCCGCAACGAAATCCAATCCCGTCAAGTTATCTTCAAGCGTGATCGTTCGATCGTTGTCGAAGAACGTGTAGCGTTTGTGCGATGCCCGAACCATATAGAGCGTAGCAACCGGAACCTCTTCGAACGTGTAATAACCGAACGGATTCGTCATTGCGTATCGAACCGTGCCGGTGGAAAGGTCTGTCAATTCCATCCTCACATTCGCAATGCCTCGTCCAGCGGTCGTCAGAGCCCGGCCTGAGATTATTGCGTCGGCTGATGACGGAACCGTGAAAGGTTCAAAACAGTAAATCACCGACGTTATGTTTGGAAAAGTGTTTGGTGCCGAAGGCGGCGTGGTGAACGGACCAGTGTCGCTAAGCGCGAGATTTGGGTATGAGTACATGTGGCTACCCGTTGTGCCCTTGACAATCATGACTGAAACCGCTCGATCTAACATCTGCTGTGGCCCAAGGAACCATGAATTGACCGACCCTCCCACCGAGTTGATGCCGATTGCAAGATTTGGATTGGGTATCATATCGCCACCAATAGTGACACCGCCGCCATTCACCAAAGTGAAGCTGCCATTCGGAACCGCTACCCCGATCTCCATCTGCCATGCAGTTGTCATGTGAGCATACTGAGGAAACCGAGTATCGATCAACTTCTTACAGTTCATCGTTGTGTCCTCTTCCCAATAAGGCCCTTGTGCGGTCCTGAGAGACGTATCGTTCGTCTTGATCTCAGCCTGGCTCTTACCGGCTCGCGGGTCCAGTGTTCGGAGCTGGCCGAAACTGAAGTTTGCTAGCAAAAGCACGCACAAGGTGAATGCGGCTGCTCGCGAAGCTAAAACGAAATGCGTGAACTTTCCTTGGTGGAAATACATAATCTAGTTACTCCTATGAAGTAGTCTCCAATTAAGAAGAAAAAACGTTAGTGCATTTGCCAGAGGCTCTCGCCCGGGGGTACGGGCAACACTGAACGAAAAAAACTGACTGCTCGAAACTTAGAAAACTATAAACGATTGTTTAACAAATATTTAGATCGAAGTCAATAACCATCTTCTTGAGATCGGCCCTCTTTTTCCGTGTGGACCTTTCCGTTTCAGGTTGATTCAAACGACAAACACCCAATACTTGCAACACATTAGCGGACACACCACAAGATATTCCCGCTTCGGCGTCTGGTACAAAGACGCTCAGACCGTTTATATTTGCACAAATAAAGTGGCAATTCGGACGATTTCCAATAATTGTTTTCGTCCCGAAGCAGTATTTTTGCCTGATTCGACGCCTCAAGTCAAAAAAAAGACCCGATCATCGATCGGGCCTCAACATCCGTTTTGCTTTCTCGATCGCAGCGTCAACTGCCCCGAGTATGCTCCGTTGCCGTGAAGTTCATATCGAACATATCGCCATCCAAAGAGAACGAGTGGCTATCAGGTGTGAATTGATACCGTTTGCTGTTGCTAACCGATATCACGTAAAAGTGGGAAACGGTAAGTTCGCCGAACGAATAGAACCCGAACGAGTTCGTTATCGCGCTTCGCGTCTCTCCTGTGTTCGCGTCAAACAGCGTCACATGCTGTCCGCGAAGCCCGGTTCCGCGTTGATCGATCAAACGTCCGGTTATCGATCCGGGAGCGGCGGTCGGTGCGAATTGTTCGCCTCTGAAGGTACATACGATCGATTCACCTTCTTCGACGACGATATTCGCCTTTCGATTTGGCAGGTCAACCGTCGAATTCTGAGAATTCGGCATGCCTTCGGCTCCGGTCTCGGTACAAGAGATCGAGGTCAGTCCCCAACCCGTCTTCTCATTTTCGGTTACGCTGATCGCATTCGATTCGTCAAAGAGAAACACGTTCGCATTCGTAACACGATCTGCCGGTACTACGTCGCTGTCGACCAACGAGAACGACGGGAGTCCGAAGTTGCTGGCCGTGTAGGTAAATGATTCTGAAGACGAGGTCCCGCCGCCCCACGATACCACTTCTTTAATGATGGTCACGCTGCCTGGGGTCGGAGGCTGAGCGCCGTCCAGCCAAGTGTAAAGGAGCTTGTTCGGCGAAACGGTGTCGATGTTGGTCACGCTTCCCGAGGTGGCATCGAGCTTGATCCGGTTGGCGACGGTTGCCGGCGAGGCATTGGGGTTGGCCTCCAAATAAAGTGCAGCAGCTCCTGCAACCATCGGCGCTGCCATCGATGTTCCGGTCATAAGCCGCGTTCCGGTGTCGCTCAGATGGCTGAGCGAAGTGATATTGTTTCCGGGAGCAAAGATGTCAACACATGCTCCGAAATTTGAATATCCGGCGCGAGCGTCATCGTTCCCGGTGGCGCCGACCACCAATGCCGAAGACGCGGTCGCGGGTGAATAAAGGCAAGCATCATTCCCGTTGTTTCCGGCCGAAACGATGAACGTGATCCCCGAGGCGACCGAATTGTTGATCGCATTATTCAATGAGTTTGAAATGCCGCTGACGGCAATGCTCATGTTGACGACCGCCGGATTGACGCGATTTGCAGTGACCCAGTTGACGCCGCTGATCATGCTCGAAACCAGACCAAACCCGGAACACGGCAGCACTCTGACGCCGTAGAGACGGGCATTCTTTGCAACGCCGTAAGTCGAACTGCCGATCGTTCCAGCGACGTGTGTACCATGACCGTTGCAGTCGATGCCATTTTGACCGTCTGTAAGCGCATCGAACGCTACCGACGCGCGATTTCCAAATTCCGTATGAGTGGGCCTGATGCCCGAATCGATCACGTAAACGTTCACGTTCGCTCCGGTCTCGGAATACATGAACGCGCCGTTCAACGGCAGTTCGCGTTGATCTATCCGATCAAGGCCCCAATCCGAATTGGTCGTTACACTGCTGACATATGCTACCGAGTCTTCCTCGACAAACTCGATCCGCGAGTCGCGGCTTAACGCCTCTGCGTTCTTAGAAGACATCTCCGCCGAAAATCCTTTGATCGCCGTATCATAGATCGTATCGATCATCGCGTTGTATTCACCGGCCAGAACATTGGCAGTCGACGCTGCAGAAGGATCCGTTTCGGTAGACTTCGACCGATCGTCCTTGAACACTACGATATATCGGCCGGGAACGGCGTTCCGGCTTCTGATGAGTTTGCTGTCTTTACCCGATGCGGGAGCAACGGCGAGGTACAACGAGAGGCCAAATCCAAGGATAATGAAGGCGACGAAGAGTGTTCGTTTCATATGTCGGTAGGAACTTCAGGGAAGTCGGTGAGATTATTTGGTTTAGTTGGGTGCAGAAAGAACGTTGAAGACGGATCGCAGGGATCGATCTCTGTATAACAATGTAGATAGTTGCTAAACACAAGTCAACAATTTGTTTGGGCGGCAATGAGGTATTCGGTCATTCTGACCGAAATTCGGTCGCTTTGATTGAAAATCCCAGGACATTCGATTTTCGCGGTCGTTACATAGTAGAATCTCGCCTGGAATCAAACATTGCCTGCAACAATCAATTTATGGAAGAGAAACTTAAATCGCTCGTTGGAAAGAAGATCGACGTCAGCTGTACTTCGGCCGTAGGATTTACCGGAGAGGTTCTTGAGGTTGAAAACGGGATACTTTCGCTACGCGATGATGAAGATAAGACATTGTATATATCGATCGAAAAGATCGCTGCGGTCAACGTGGTTTCTGCCAACCATCTTCGTCCGGGTTTCGTTGCATGAAAAATGGCTCGAACACGCTTTACCATGTTCGAGCCGAAATGTTGCGGGCAATTTAGAAAGCCCGATCCGATTGGCCTAGTTCTTTTTCAGGCCCGATCTGGCCTGAACCTTCGCCTTCGTACCCTCGGACAAATTCTTCACCTGCTGCGGATCGCCAGCGACGAACGTCAATCCGACGATGTTATCGAGCAAAGTGAAAGAATGGGTGTCGATGGGGAAATGCACTCTCTTTCCCGAAACGCTCACCACATAGAACTGGGCGGTCGTCAGGTAATCAAACTTGAAAGTGCCGAACGAACCCGTCGTAACCGCTTTGATCTCGCCCGTCTGGACGTTGTAGATCTCGACGTTGATGCGTGAGAGCGCTCGGCCTCCGGCATCGATCACACGTCCTTCAACAGACGCCGGTGCTGAGGTCGGCCCAACGAGCAGGATACCCGTCGGGTCAAGGCTGGGCGTTTGCCAATCTTCCTGGGGATAGCAATTCGAACCCGGCTGACATCCGATCGGATAGCCGCCGAACGTACCAGGTGTTGTTGCATCGACCGTGTCGGTCCGTTCGCCGCCTTCGGGCATTCCGGTTCCATATGCAGTCGGGTGGTTCAGATAGGTCGTCCATTGTGTGACGGTCGTTCTGACCTTTACCGTTATCATCCCACCAATGCCGAGTACGGCGTTCGGGGCGAGCATATTGTTGTTTCCGGTGCCGTTGTAGGAGGCATTCGCCGTCGCGATCGTTCCCGAACCGTTTGTCGTGACGACCAGCGGTCCCTGATAAATAAGGCCAGATTGCAGCGGGTCGACTATCTGGAAATTCGTTACCGGTACGAGCCCATCGTTTATATAACGGATCGTCCACGTGATCGTATCGCCGGGATTGAAAACGCCGACAGGAACGGCATCGTCAGGCGTGTTCGGGAGATATTCGACCTGCTTGAATCCCTTGACTATCGGTATCGAAAGCGAGCATCCGCTGCGTTCCGAAGGTACAAGTACCGCGTTCAGGATCATCCTCTGGGCATTGCGACGCTCAAGGCTGGCATTCGTCGGCGTAGTGTCGCGGTAATAGTCGTGGCCGCCGATCGTGAAGACGTGGCCTCCGCCGCCGGTTGATGTGGGAATGCGTCCGACCGCGGCGATATGTGCCGTTGTCCAGCCGGTGCTGGTGTTCCTAACGGCTGAAAGTGTGTTGTTGATAAAATTGGCATCTCCGCCAATTACAGAAAACTCCGAGACAGCGCCGTCAACATTTGATGCAAAGGCCCCGACGAACTGACTAAAAGGCATCGCCGGGTTCGGGTAGGTCACCTGCGTACTCGAGGTGCCTATGGTCCGACCGGGGAACTGACTGCTGTTGCCAAACAAATTGAATCCGTTCGCTGTTTGAAATCGCGGGTTCTGATTCTGTTCGTAGTGGGTTATCGATTCACACTGGATCAGGAAGTTGCCGCCGTTCTCAACAAACCCGCGGAACGAATTATAGAACGGAGCTGACGTAGCATGGGCCTGGGTAGCCATCGTATAGCAGCTGCCGGTGCCGATATCGATGTCTTCGACCGGGGCAAAATATCCCGTCAGCTTGGCTTCGGTGAAGAGGGTCGTGTGCGGATCGCCTCCCCAACCACCGTCAACCGGCCCGACCGCGATAAGGGGTTTGTGTGTCAGCGTATACCTTATCGGAGCGTTGACCGCGGCGTTCGTTTGATAAACGCGGACGTCATTTGACGTTCCGTCGATCTCGTTATTGAACGCCGTGATTATCGGAAGGGCGAGAACCGCGTATTCCTGAACTACGACCAACGGGCCGCCAGAGAAGCCGAAATCCGACGGTCCGGTCTGGCACGATTGCCCGGAGATGCGCGTCGCATTCACGGTAAAGTCGTTCGCGTCTTTCGACGCTTTGTTTGCGATCGCCCATTTGACCGGGATGTTGTTGTGCAGAAGACGGACCGCCAATCCATACGCCTTAAGGTTGAACGCTGGTCCGTTACAGCCTGTCGAATTGCCTTGTTTGGCATTGTCCATCGCGATAACGAGCGAACCGCTCGGTATCGTCTCGTCAATAGAGGTCCCAGGCTGGGCAACGGCGATGATTGTTGCGATCGCAGCAATTACTGCGACCCGAATACTTTGAAATATTAATACTTTAATTGATCTCATTTTCTTACTCCATTTATGCGCATGGCGCACAGGCATGGCCGAATAGGCCTAATAGGTCAATAGAAATCTACCTTGATACACACGCAATACGGCGAATACCGCGAACTATCCAAAATAATTTGTCAGGCAGCGAGGTCATTGCGATCGGGACAATACCCGGACGAAAGCATGATTCGAATCCGAAAATTCCAGACGCCTTGGAGAGGAGAGGAGCGCGCTTATATACCGATCTAAAGTGCAATTTGAATGCCAGCCCAACCCGGGAGAAAGATCGAAATTGCGCCCGCTTTTATCGCATCGAGGCTCTCTTGTGGTCGTCGCAAAATGAACTCGAGCGCGGCTGATAGCGTAAAATTCCACGGTACGTACTACATTTATCGCGTTCACGACTGCCGAGATCGAAAGGCGCGCAAAAAAGCCCGGAGCCGATAAGCCCCGGGCCGTTCTTAAAAAATTACCGACCTATTTTACGCTGTGCGGATCGGGCATGACCAGGCGGCGAAATCCGACAATGCGTTTCTCCCAATACCCTTTGAATGGCGAATACGTGATTCCTTTGCTGGATGAGGCGTGGTAAAACCCGTTTTCGTCAGCAACGATACCCATATGGCCAAGTTTGTTCATGAAAACGAGTGTACCGAACTCGAATCGTTCGTCGCCCATCACCGGTTCTGACATTGCCCACAGGCTGCGGGCACTTTGCCGCGTGAAATTGATACCTGCATCGTTGAAAACGGCCCATACAAAACCGGAACAGTCATAGCGGTTCGGCCCGGTGGAGCCATAAAGATACGGAATGCCGAGCCGTTTTTGGATAGCTCCGAGCATGCTGTTCGTAACGACCGAACTATACATCGAACGTTTGCCCGCGGCCCTTGCCATCACGGTCAACGGGCTCGATTCGCCGGTTTTTTTCACTAGCGGTTTCGACGGTTCCGCGACGACGATATTGTCGGTCAATACGGGGCGTTGGCTTGTGGATCTGACCGGTGCGGATGAGGAAAGCGATGCAGGCCTTTCAGCTTGCGGCTGAGCGGCGGGCTGGTTTGTCGGCCTCGAAGAAACGGTTCGCACAACGCGTTCCCGATCTTGAGAAAATACCGCGTTGCCGGCCGAAAGTACTACTGAAAGGCCGCAAAGCGACAAAACCAAGCCTCGTTTCAAATTGATCAAAATTTATGACTCCTGCTATTTGTTTCAGACTTGAAGAACGAAGGCAGGGTGATCCGGGATCACCTAATTGACGCAAAGGCCAGGAGCAAAGATTAATCCGATGATCCGTCTAGCGGATCCAATGGACGTTCAAATTGTCTGTATATTTATCGTTGCTGAAACGCGAAATTCGTGTTTGCGTTGCCGGATAAATCGCAAGGCTTCGTACTGTCCGGCTGATCAGCTAAGAAAGAGGTTAACATTTTTGATCACGAAATTGCAACGCGCGAAAAGCGACCCCCCAATGCGGGCGTCGGACAATTCCCGGTTTCCCGAGAATTGTCCGTGCGTCACCTCCCCGCAAATGCCTTCCTTAGTTGTCCGTTGTATGCAATGAAATAGATGCAATGAACCAATGCTTCCAAAAAGCAAAAACGGCGTCGGCATAAACCGTCGCCGTTCCTTTTGAATCTGGAAGTAATCTACGCCGAGAAAGAGGTTCCGCAACCGCATCCGCCGGTAGCATTCGGATTCTCGAACGTAAAGCCTGACCCCATCATGTTCGACGTGTAATCGATCTGTACGCCGTTCAGATACTGTGCCGAGAACATATCGACGAAAAGCTTGATCCCAAACTTGTCGAGGATGAAATCGCCCTGTCGCGACTCTTCTTCGATGTTCAGGCTGTACTGAAAGCCCGAACATCCGCCGGGAACGACGCGGACGCGAAGGCCGGCGGTTTCGGGCAGGTCATCTTCGCCAGCGAGAAACTTTTTGATCTCGACGGCGGCCGCTTCGGTCACATTCAATTCGACGTTTGGTGCTGCTACTGCTGACATATAAATTGCTGCTCCTATCAAAAATAAAGGACACGGAACCTCCGAATCCTTACATTAAAATCAATATTAGAACAAATGCCACGCAGGTGCAAGCAAATAGTAAGGGTCATCGCTTTTTATAACGCTCATCGTTGTACTCGATAATGACTGCACCTCGCAGCGAAGTTGCGCCGGGGAATGCCGATTTGACCGGCGGGGTCCAAGAAAGCAAAGGTTGTGACCGAGGGGAACCCTGCACCTCCGCCTTCCAAATGTCCGCGAGTCTGAGCATCAATTTTTCGCCAGTCCCCAATGCGATCTGACAACCGCGGATCTCGACTCGCGAACCTGTATCAAGGAGCGGCGTCAGTTTTCTGATGTGAGGCTCGAATGTGGCGAGCGTATCATCGCTCACCTCGTCCTCCACAAATCTCATGTTGCCCTTGCCGTAATCCCTGCCGCTGGCGTAGTGTGTCGTTCCGTGTCCCCAGATCCGGAGAACCGAGATCTTTTTGTCGCCGACGCGCGCAGCAAGAGCTTCAAAAAATTCACCGCAGCGTTTGCCCGAAAGGTCGAGCGCACCATCGATGTTGTTATTTACCACGTTGGCGATATCGGCGCCGCTGATCGCATCGACTACTATTGCCATACGACCCTCCAATATGGGCAGGCCGCTGCGAGGACATTAACGCTCTTGGGTGTTGTGCTTATTGATTCGTCTGACATGTTCGATCTCCGTTGGGCGCCGAAATTCGCATAACCGCAGCACTACGCGGGGACGAACGCAATACCGGCTCAAAGATGGGCTCAGATGTAAAGAATAACAGGTCAGGTTGGAAGACGACAGCTGGCCGCGGATGAGGTTCGATCGGAGCGGCGAGCACGGTCTTTCGCCGTTATCCGTGGAAGGAAGACACAAGATCATCTGACCACCGAGAATTCCACACGTTCCGATGAAGGCGGGCAAAATGATCAATGACCTTCTAACGGGCTTGGTCCGATCTTGACATCATATTTTCGCATTTGACCCGATCAATTGCCGCCTTTTTCTATCCTTGCGGTCATTGAGGGAATGCCGTCAGCTCGAGTCCGGCGATGTCTTCGGCAAGGAAAATGACCTGCGGCGTTGAAACAAAGCCCTTTGCCGAAAATTCGATCACGTATGTGCGGCCCGCCTCGAGCCCGTCGAAACGAAATCTGCCAAATGGGTTGGTCAGAGCCGATCTGATGGCGCCCGACTCATCGATAACGATGACGCTTGTTCTGACCAGCGGGCGGCCGTCAGACGTGACGACGCGTCCTTCGATGGCTGCGATCGCGGAGGTCGGCCCGAGATCGAAGTTCCAAAAGCCGCTCTGTATAAAGTAGGGATCTCCGTAGGCAGGCGGGCCCAAGACGGGCTGACCCGACGTGCCTGTTACTTCGTACTGGGCATTGCTCGACGTTCCGCCGCCGGTAGAAATGACAAACCGCGTGATCTCGTATTGACCGAACGCGGGTGAACTTGACCCACTGAGAGCGACAAGTGCGACAACCAAAATTCCAAAGTTACATCTCATTTCTTTGCCTCCGGGAACATTCTTGAACATCGCTCGGTCATTATGGGAAAAAAGCAGCCGAACCGAATTGTATTTATCGGGGCTTCGGAGCTTTTACCTTGCATATGGCCGCGGCGTTATTTGTCGCACAAAATGCGTTCCGCAATTCTGTAAGTGTCATGCGGAGCACATCGTTTTCAGTTTTCAACTTTTCGATCTCGTCCCGCTGTTTTGAGATCTCGCGGCTCTGGTTCTCGATCTGCGCTTGTTGTTCAATGACGGCGTTGACAGCGACGACGCCGATGCGATCGTATTTCACGCCTTCGACCTCGCCTTTGTCGTTCGTTGTAGTCAGCAGCGGTTCGACCGCAGCTACCTCTTCGGCGACCAAACCAAGGTCGGCTTTGCCACCGTCTTTCCAGTTGAACGTCACGGGCCGGAGGTTACGGATGAGATCGAGGCCCGCCGTAAATCCGGAAACGTTATTCTTGTAACGCATGCTGGACGAGCACGCTGCGAGGACGTTCCCGTTTGTCAGCGATGAATTGAGACAGACCTGTGCAGTTCCGCCGGTTCCGAGCAATCCGATCGAGACCGTGTCAACCCCGCCGCGGCCAAGTTGAACCTGATTACTGGCATAGGCGATCGAATCTGCACCGATCGCTGTAGCATTTTGCATGTTCGCGGTTGCCACGGTCGCATTCCAGCCGATGATCGTGTTCTGTGAGCCGGTCGTATTGTCCCGACCCGAATCTTTGCCTATGAAGATGTTCTTGGTCCCGGTCGTGTTAAAGAATCCGGCGCTTGCTCCGATAAATGAATTGTCAGAGCCGGACGTGTTCCTCGCGGCTGCGCTCGCACCGACAAAGGTGTTTGATTCGCCGATCGAGTTGGCAAAGCCCGACGATACGCCGAAAAAAGCGTTGCCGCTACCTGTGGTCGTCGTATTTCCGCTCTGGTAACCAAAGAAGGAATTGCCCGAACCGGTTGTGTTCGCAAGCCCGGAACTCGCGCCAAAGAACGAGTTCTCCCCTCCGGTGCTCGTCATTCCCGCATTGTGCCCGAAGTACGAATTACCGCCGGTACTAACGGTCGAAAATCCTGCCTGAAAACCGAAGAAAGAGTTATTGTTACCGGTAGTGTTGCGAGCTCCAGACGTCACTCCGACAAAGGTGTTCTGCGAACCTGAGCTATTTGGGGCCCCGCTTCCCATACCGACGAAGGTGTTTGAGCTGCCGCCGACATTGTTTGCTCCGCTATTGACGCCAAGGAATGTGTTGTCGAACCCGCTTTCGTTCGCAAATCCTGATTTTGCACCGACGAAGACATTTCCGCCTCCGGTCGTATTTGACGCACCGGCATCCTCGCCAATAAAGGTCAGGCCGCCAACGGTGGTATTGCCGGACCCGGCTCCGACTCCAAGAAAGGTATTGCCGGTGCCCGACACATTCGATCGGCCTGAACTGTGGCCAAGAAACACGTTACTGCTGCCACCAAGATTCGAGAGGCCCGAATCAAAACCGATAAACGTGTTCCAAATCCCGGTGGTGTTTGCCTGTCCCGCGTTTCGGGCAACAAAAACGTTCTCTGTGCCTGCGATGGACAGCACACGATTGCCGCCGATCTGAAACTGCGACCCGGCATTGAAAATACTGGCCGTGCCGGAACCACTGATGTTGAAGTTCGAAGTTGCTTGCTGGGTTGTCGTATTTTGAATGTAGTTCGGACTGCCTGGAGTAAGGTTGATCGCGCCTGTGATGGTTCCCGAGACGGTCAGATTTCCAGTGATCAATCCGTTGCCTATAACGTGGAGTTTGCTTGTTGGACTCGTGGTCCCAACGCCCAGATTGCCAGTCAGAACCGAATTCCCGACCACATGCAGTCGCTGCGTCGGAGCAGTCGTACCGATGCCGACATTCGTATCTGAGGTGGAGCTGTTGATTCCGTTGATCGAACCCAAGACGATCGAGTTATCTTGATCAACCTGTGCGAGAAAGCCTATCGCGGTGGCGTTGTTGCTCGCAACGGTCCGCGTAAGAGCCCCAATTAGCGTATTGCCTGAACACAGAGCACACTCCGAAACCGCACTCCAGCCGAAGTACGAATTGTGATCTCCCTGATCGCCCAGACTTCCGCTCTCTACGCCAATGAAGGTGTTTTTCGAACCTTCAAGTACTTGGGAACCGGCACCAGATCCAATGAAGGTATTCTGACTCCCGATGGTCATTCTGAATCCGGCATCTGCTCCAATCGCAGTATTAAAAGCCCCCGTTGTGTTAGCCTGCCCGGCGTTAGCTCCAAAGAATGAGTTCCGATTGGCGGAAGTATTCGCCCAACCGGCTTTGAAGCCAAAAAATGAGTTTAGTTCACCAGCCGCGTTGTTTCGGCCGGTTTCGAAGCCAAAGAATGAGTTGCCAGCCCCACTGCTCGATCGACCCGCCAGTCTCCCGAAGAACGACCCGTTGTTTCCACCACCGGCACCATACCCGACAGAGGTCGCCGCTGTGCTCGCGGCAGGTACAACGCCTGGTGGCAGGCCCCCACCCGCTCCGAATCCAACGGACGTGCTGCCCTCGCCAGGCAATAGTGTGTCAAACCCAAGCGATATACCAGTTCCTGAAGCTTTTAAGAACCTTTGGCCGTTTATCCGGTACTCGCTGGTAACATCGAGATTGGCGGCAGTTCCGTCACCCGTGATATTGAAGTTAGCCGCTTGGGGATTCGTATCGTTTTGAATGTAGCTCACGCTCCCCGGCAATGGCTGCCGAGCATCGGTCAATCGCGGGTCGTTCGTTTGAACCAAGCCTGAAAGAGGCACGCCGCCTACGGTTCCGGAATTGTCGGAGGTACTACTTCGCACGGAATATGGAACCCAATCGACCGATTGGCGAGGAGAGAGAACCGTGAAAATCTGCTCGCCGGGCCCTTTGACCCGAATCTCAAGATATCGAGGTTCTCCTGAGAACTGATTTCCAAAATCTAACCGGGCGATGAACACGCCGTTTCGCAGTAATATTCCCCTGGTTAAAGTTGGACCAAGTTGGTTGCCGCCGGTCTCCTCATCAAAAAGCAAGAACTGAAACTCATAGATGGTATTTGGATTAACATTCGTCCCACTTAGCGTTCCTTGATATGTAAAGGTCGTAGAGGTGGGGGGCTGTGCTGCCAAGGTTCCAACAAAAACAATGGTTGCAAACAAGATCACAGTTGGTACTTTAAGTCGCATAAGTCGTTCTTTCCCTTTCCTATTTTTAAAGGTGACGATATTTGAGCCTCAAGCCATCGCCCGCCCGCCCGCCCGCCACCATTTGAAATAACGTACTCGGTCATCTCGAATTGAGCGGAACTTTCATCGAAGGCGACAACGATGATAAGGAGCAAACAGAAAACTGGAAACACGCGTCGATATGTTTTGACCTTGGAAGCCAACTTTGGTTCTGAAAATACTTGAGAGACATGGCGTTGGAACTCCGATCAAGGTTCTGGAAATGCCGGTGGAAGTCTAACCGCGACGCTTTGAGCACCAGTCGCCCACACGTTGATCCCGTCGAAAACAAGGCCGCGACTATCAGTTAATGCAGTATGTTCTGCAAGTAGGGCTCCGTCGCTTATTCGAAGCTTGTGAATCTGTCCATTGCCATGAGAAACCCAAAGGCTTGTTCCGTCAAAGAGGATGCTGCGTGCAAGAAATCCCAAGGAATTTGATAAAAACGAAGAAATTATGGAGCCATCGCTCGGTTTGATCTTAACAACATGCCCGAGCTGGGTAAGGGCGTAGATGTGTGTTCCATCAAACTCAATCCCTGTTCCATTCCCCAGAGCTCCAAGGGGGAATGTTCCAAATGAGCTGCCACCCGTAACTCGAATTCTAGTTACGCTATTTCCCGTGTTCGCCGTCCAAAGATAGTATCCATCAAATACAATCGCCACGGGCCCAACGCCTACATCGATGGTTTCTACAACTGAACCGTCGCTTGTACTTAACCTCGTCACACTATTTGATGCGGAGTTGGTTACCCAAACATCAGTACCGTCGAAAGCAATAGCGACGGGGTTGTTTCCTACGGAATAGGTACCTAAGTTAGTGCCGTCGCTTGCACGGATCCTCGAAACGTTGTTGCTACCGAAGTTTGCTACCCAAATATTTGAACCGTCGTAAACAATTCCCCTGGGATTCAATCCTACGGGAAAGGTTCCTACTATCGAGCCATCGGTCGGGTCCAGTTTTGTAATGTTGTTTGAACCGGAATTTGCTGTCCAGATATGCTTGCCGTCAAAGGTAATTCCGTGTGGTGAGGTTCCGACCGGAAAAGTTCTCCATCTTCTCAGAACGTCCCATCGTTTTGATGCGAGAAGTGATGCATTTCTTTTTGGAGCGTCGATCAGATTCGGTGCCAATTGTTCGGGGCCGACGGTGCCGAGTGCGATATTAGAACCATTTAGATTCGTGATGCCGGCCCCATTACCCGACACTGTTCCGCCGCTTACGTTTGTTGCGTTTACAGCATAGTTCGCCTCGGCGGCTGAGGCTGACCGGCCGGCGTAAGGAACCATATTCACCGCCTGGCGCGGTGAGAGTACCGAAAAGGCACCTTCGCTATTGCCTGGCCTGACGGCGATCTCGAGAAAGCGCAGTCGGTTCTCGATCAGGATCAACGCACCTGTCGGAATATCGACGGTGAATATGCCGTTCGTTACCTGTACGTTATCGAATATGGTATCGGTACCTGCCGGCTGATCTATGGCCTCGAGCTGTGTGATACGGATATCGTAAACGCCATTTGCAGGAGCACCGCCGTCATTCAGCTTGCCCTGATAGGTGAATATGTAGCTCTGGGCCATTGCGGTCATGCTGACAAGAAGTACAAAGGTTCCTACGAGAATTGCACGAGCTCGCTGCATTTGGTTTTGATCTCCCTTTTAGTTTGTATAGGTCTGCGGTCAGTCAGGTAGCCGGCGGTCAGGCTGCATCGGTTTTTATTGATACTTATGGCTTCTAACCTTATAATTTTCGGGAGTCGGAAAAATCCTGTAAACAGCCGGAAAAGTTCCGAAAAGTTCCGAAAATGCACGATGCAGCGAGCATGTCTGACGGTCTTCGTTTCGATGGCTATGTATTTAACGCCTCACGGCGGAGCCTGATGAAAAATGGGGTTCGGATCGAACTGACGCCGAGGGTCTTTGATCTTCTTGCGAAGCTGATCGAGAACGCCGGCGAGGTCGTAACGAAGGACGAACTGCTTGCAACCGTTTGGTCAGATGCCGTCGTCGAAGAAGGAAACGTCAACCGAACCGTATCGACGCTTCGCAGAAAACTCGGGCGTCAGTCAGACGGGAGCGATTTTATCGAGACCGTTCCGAAGCAGGGTTATCGGTTCATTGCTCCGATAGAGGCCGCAGCTGTCAGTGTTGAACCCGATCGCCCGGAACGGGGTTCGTCACCGGGATCACAACCGTGGCAGAAAAGCAGATATATTTATCTCGGCTTGGGGCTCGCGCTTTTCGCATCGCTTCTCGCGGCCGCGTTTGTCTACAGGCCCCAGACGCCGGGAAAAAAGGCAGGTGTCCCCAAGAACACCTTGATCAGGCTGACAAATGACCCAGCGACGGACATGGTCCCAACATTCACTTCTGACGGCAGGATCAGATTTGTACGGCTGGACGGGAAGATATCGTATAGCTACGTAATGAATGCGGATGGGAGCGACGTCCGACGCGAAGCAGCTATTCCCGGGCTCGCCCGAGGACTTTGGTCGCCGGACGGCACAAAGGTCTTCTATCAGCGGGAGGGAGGCGGATCAACCGTTTTTATCGCCAATGCGGACGGCAGCGATGAAAAGCAGCTCACATTCAACGCCGGCAATACCTCGTGGTCGCCTGACAGCAAAAAGCTCGTTCTTCAAGTTTGGTCCGAAACCCCGGACGGAAAAAAGAACTCGGACATATTTATTTATACGCTTGCTTCGGGCGAACTCCAGCCGGTTGTCAGTCATCCGGCATTCGATGGTGACCCGTCGTTCGCTCCGGATGCACGTTCGATCCTTTTTGTCAGCGACCGCGACGGAAACATCGAGATCTATCGGCAAGATCTCGAGACGGGAAATGTAATGCGGCTGACCGATAATCCAGGCCACGATTCGTATCCGAGTTATTCGCCCGACGGAACTCAGATCGTTTTCAATTCTGACCGCGAAGGCGAAAACACCGACGTCTATCTGATGGACTCTGACGGCGGCGGCTTAAAAAAGCTTACGAACCTGGCGAGTACAGAATACGCCGCGTCCAATCCGTGGTCGCCGGACGGCACACAATTACTTGTGATCTCGGACAAAGATGGTGCTGAGAACATCTATCTTATGAATGTTGAACCATTCGACGCGCGCGAGTTCGGCATCACCCAACTTCCGGCAACCCAGCCGGACTACCTGGGAAATAACAGTTCTTTGGTATATTTCAGGCCGATCGGAGACGAGGGCGGCGAGATTAGGTCGTTCGATCAGGTTTCAAAGCAGGATCAGGTTTTGGCGGTCGTCGAGAGGCTCAACGGCCAACCGTCGGTATCGCCTGACTTCAAAAGGATACTCTTCACGGATTTTGTAGACGACAACACAGAGATAATTTCGATTTCCGTCGACGGGAAGGATCGGGTGAATCTGACGCGGAATGCGTCAAAAGACCTGATGCCTTCGTGGTCGCCCGATGGTCGAAAGATCGCTTTTTCGACCAATCGCGGGGGTGATCTTCAACGATACGACATTTGGACAATGAACCCGGACGGCAGCGATCAGCAACTGGCTTACCGCGACGAGGGATCTTCTGTCAATCCGATATGGACACCTGACGGCGATCTGCTATTTGCCAACGACAGGATCGGGGGACGTGTAGGAAATTTTGAGTTATTTCGTCTGATGTCGGCCCAGACCACACCGGTACGCCTTACCGATAGAATACGCTACGACGTTGCTCCATCGGTCTCGTCAGACGGAAAAAGGGTCGTGTTTTCAAGCAATGCCGACGGAAACTTTGAGATCTACATGATGAATACTGACGGCAGCAAGCTGTTGCGTCTGACACGTGACGCCGCCGAAGATGTAGAACCAAAATTTTCACCCGATGGTTCGAAGATAGTCTTCGCCAGCAACCGCAGCGGGGAATTTACGATCTACGAGATCACCCTTTGACCAGCCGCATCACGACGTCCGTTCTCTCGGGTCAGCCGTGCTCGAAGATCACTCCCCAAATACAAATGTCCCGTTCGAATACCTGATCTTCTCAGCATCACCCTTAAGGACGATCTCGATCAGCTTTGCCGAGAGCTGTCTCGCGGTCGCGACGGTGCCGGCATCGCCGGATTCTTTACCTTGAGAATAAAGTGCGAGCGGTATGCCGGTAAAACCTATCAAAATGTCATAGACCGACTGCTTCTCGCGGTCGGTGGTCTTTGCGAATTCGGGTATCTCGTCTATTGAGCGGCTTATGGCCGTATACAACACTCCCATTGCCTCATCACTCGGTTCTTCAGAATCATGATATATGGTCGTCGTACCGACGATAAAGAACGTGAGTGCTCCGGCCACATCATTCTTCCAGCCTTTAGCCGCGGCCTGTGATTCGAACGCGGTCTTTGTTCCGACAAAGATCTGTTTGAGCAGAGCTTTTTCCTCAGCCGAGGTCCCGAGGCTGTCGGCGATCAGCTTGCCGGTATCGACCGCAGCAGATGGCCTGAACTTTCCAAGGTTTTTTGGAGCCGGAACACTATCGACGACGGGGCCGCTGTTTGCCGCGGTGTTACGCGATGCAGCCGTCGTTCGCGAGCGTGATGCCGCTTCGCGTTCGGCCTTTTCGACTGCCGCCCGGCCCCATTTGTTGATCATTGCCTGCCGCATTGTGGCACGCTGAATGTTCATCTGCATCGAGTTGTATATGTTCTGAGTCGCCATCGCGAGCCCGAAACTGCCATAAACGGTTCCGTAACCAGTATTGTATCCGCCGGCATTCGAATTCCAGGTCTGAGCCTTTCCTGAGACACCAAACATACTGAGAACAAAGATCGAGGTTATGATCAGGTTTCGCATCTGTATTTCTCCTATCCAGACTTATTTCAAGAATTTTCAAAAATGTGACCGTTTGCCATGTGTCTCGTGCCAAGACACGGCCAATCGGATCGTTCGTTAACATCCGCCGAATCTCGCAGAATCATAGTCATACCACAACGCGAGAATTCGCGAGAAACCGGCTCGGTCGATCCATCAACAAGATGCGACCGCCCCGATCGGTGCGGCCGCTACTTGATGCTTGCCGATTCCGGCTTATCTCACGAACGCATTCGGGATCGGGCGGTCGGTGGCGGCACCGAACGGGATGATCTGCGTGCCCGAGGTCGAGCCGAGCATGAACCATGTCGCCGATGACGGCCTGAAGACCGCGGCGTCCGTCTTTCCGTCGCCGTCGTAGTCGCCGGGAACCGGCGTGTCGCCTGCTCCGCCGAACGGGAACGAATAGAACGAGCCGTCCTCCGATCTCAGGATGAACCACTCACCCGTGGTCGGCCTGAAGAACGCAGCGTCTGCCTTGCCGTCTCCGGTGTAGTCGCCGACCACCGTCTTGTCGGTCGATGTCCCGAACTGGAAAGCACGGTTGCCGCCGTCAGACGACCGCAGATACCACCATTCGCCCGGGCCCGGACGAAAGATGCCGATGTCCGATTTGCCGTCGCCGTCGTAGTCGGCCGTCACCGGAAGGTCGCCCGAGGCTCCGAAGGTGATGATCGAGACCCCGAGGTCGGACGAACGCTGGATGTACCATGTGTTGTTGGTCGAACGGAAGACAGCCACATCGCCCTTGCCGTCGCCGTCGTAGTCGGCCGGTACGGGTGTGTCGCCCGCTCCGCCGAACGGGAACGAATAGAACGAGCCGTCCTCAGATCTCAGGATGAACCACTCACCCGTGGTCGGACGGAAGAACGCCACATCCGACTTTCCGTCGCCGGTGTAATCGACCGGTGCGATCGCGTCGGTAGAGGTGCCGAACTGCAATGCCGGGACCTGTCCGTCAGAGCTTCTCCGATACCACCACTCTGCCGGCCCCGGACGAAAGATCCCAACATCCGTCTTCCCATCTCCGTCGAAGTCGAAGGGAACCGCTTTCGGAGAAGCCTTAGCCACATACTGAACTTGTTCCGTGAACGAACCACGGTCAGAATGATCGCCATGGTAACCGCGAGCTCTGATAAATCCTGTGGCATTGGCGTTCGGGATGTTCAGATCCCAGTTGCCTGCCGTTCTTGACCCGCTGCCCAGCGGAACGTAGTTTACTCCATCGGTCGAGCGTTCAAAAACGACTCGTGTGACTTCGGGTGCGTACCACCATCGATACCAACGGATGCGATCGTTCGTCACCTGAAGATCGTAAATAACAGGCTGCGGATAACTTATAGCTGCGAATTGACCGCGGCCCTGCCCATTGATGGCCGTAAAATAACCACCGACCATGATCTTGCCGTCTCGGCGAAGGGTCATTGCCAGGATCTTATCGTTGGCTGTCGTATTCGCGAACTGCGGATTTACACTCCCGTCCGTATTCAATAATGCGATCTTTGCATGAGGGGCACCACCCACATTTTCAAAGTTTCCCGAGATATAGATCGTCCCCAGGACCGTTTCCGCGATATTGTGGACCGCGCCGTCGAGGTTCGGATTGATGAACGAAGCATCAAACGATCCGTCGGCGTTCAGCCGGGCAATGTTCGTCCGCGCATTTCCGTTGACCCCGGTGAAAGCTCCGGCTATCAGGATCTTACCGTTCTTGTCGATCTTGATATCGAGGAGTTCGCGGACGATGCCGTTAAGAACAGGATTGAATGATGTATCCAGCGTGCCGTTCGCATTCAAGCGGGCAATGCCGGCCCGAGGCGATCCGTTCACGTTCTCAAACGCACCGCCGATGACTATCTTGCCGTCGCTTTGTATCGCGATGACATCGACATAGAAGTCAGCGGTGGCGGTGAACGACGAATCGAGGCTTCCGGTTGCATTCAAGCGGGCAATACGACCTTTGCTGACACCATTGACCGTCGTGAAACCGCCGCCGATCACGATCTTGCCGTCACCCTGAACTGCGATCGCGTTGACCCAGCCGCTGGTATCGAATGTCGGGGCAAATGAACCGTCGATAGAGCCCGAAGTTGTTATGCGTGCGAGCTTTGCCTGAGGTGTTCCGCCGGCCGACGTGAAATCGCCGCCCGCGAGATAGTTTCCATCCTGCTGAACGGCGAGCGAATAAACCCATCCGGTCAACTGCGGGTTTGCAAAAGCCGAGTCGTTGGCTCCGGTCCAGCCGACCCGCGCCATTCCTTGTCGGGCGGCTCCGCCAACGCTTGTGAAGCCGCCGCCGAGCAGTGTCATTCCGTTGCCGAGCGACAGCATTGTCGCCGGCGGCGAACCAAGAACCGTCGTGTTCGTGTCTGTATTCAACCGTCCGTCCGGATAGAGGTTTGCGATTCGGTTGATCGAAGGAAAGCCATTGACCGATGTGAAACTTCCGACAATGACCATTTTGCCATCCGGCTGAAGATCAACGTCAAGGATCGTATCGCCGGCCGACCCGACAAAACCGGTGTCGACCGTCCCGTTCATATTCAACCTTACGATCCGCTGAGCATTCGCACCATTAACAGTGGTGAAGAGACCAACGACCAGGATCTTGCCATCAGGCTGTATTCGAGCGTCGTAGGTCGCTGAACCGAAATTCGGTGAAAATGAGTTGTCGACGGTTCCGTTCGGATTCAAGCGGACGATATTGCTGCGCGTTATGTTCGGATCGCCAAACCTACTGAAACCTCCGCATACGATTATTTTGCCGTCGGCCTGAACATGTATCGAATACGTCGTACCGTTCGAACCGGGATAGGCAGCGTTAACATTGAACGTGTTATCGAGGCTGCCATCGACGTTGAGCCGGGCGAAACGCCAACGCGGCTGGCCGTTGACGTTGTTGAATTGACCGGCGATCAGCACCTTGCCGTCCGGTTGGATCGCGATGCCGAACACAGCGCTGTCGACGTCCGGCGTAAATGTCGGATCGACCGATCCGTTAGCGTTGAATCGAACGAGCCTGTTTCGCGGCAGCCCGCCAACGGTCGTGAAATGCCCGCCGACGACCACGCGGGCACTTGTATCGACAGCAAGTGCTCCTGCACCGCTGATCGACGCGGTAAATGCTCCGTCGTTCGTTCCGTCGTAATTCAAACGCGCAATACCGCCCGATGCTCCACCGCCGATCGATGAGAAACCGCCAACGACCACCAGCTTAGAACCGCTGACCGCTATTCCCTGAAGTGTGCTGTTGGGGTTTGGGTTATACGTCGTATCAAGGGTGCCGTCGCGATTGAGGCGTGCAAGATGACTCTTTGAAACTCCGTTAACTGACGTGAATAGCTGGCCGGCAATGTATACTGAGCCGGATGTGTCGATGGCAACACGGCCCACGACGCCATTTACATCGCCTTTGAAACCGTCTGATGCGTTCTGGGCGAACGACGTATTCGTCCAAAAAGCAACGAGCGAAATGATGGCCGTAAAGGATGCGAAAATTCTCGTATTGATCATAGCGATTCTCCTAAAACAGGGTCTTGTCGAACCGCTACGCGAAGTTATGGTCCGGGTCGGCTCAATATGCTAACCAAATATTGCTTTCTTTAGATATGAGCGACTCGAAGGTACTTTGGAATAGGCAACGAGTTACTGCAACGCCGGGTGAATCGTTGTGATAAACTCTTTTCCAGCAAATCGCATGGCGACTGAAGTTACAATCTTACTGAACGAGCTCGGGAAAGACGGAAAAGGAAGCGATCGTGAAACACTTGACCGTCTTTTGCCGCTTGTTTACAACGAACTTCGGCGTCTTGCGGGCAGTTTCTTGAACCGCGAGTACGCGGCTTCGATCCAGACGACCGAGTTAGTTCACGAAGCGTATTTCAAGCTCACAAACCAGCGTTCGGTCGATTGGGAAAACCGCGGCCAATTCTTTGCGATCGCAGCTCAGGCTATGCGGCGGATCTTGATCGATGCTGCCCGTTCGAGACAGGCCAGCAAACGCGACGCCGAGAAACTCGCTCTTGATGACGCGCCGAGCATCCCGGTTGCGGTCGACCGGCAGCTGCTCGAACTTGATGATGCACTCAGGGAATTGGCCGCGTTCGATCCTGATCAGGCACGCCTCGTTGAACTTCGATATTTCGGCGGCCTTACCATCGAGGAGACCGCCGATGTCATGAAGATCTCTCCGGCCACCGTCAAACGCGAATGGGCGGCAGCCCGGGCATGGCTTTTCGACCGGATCAACGGCTAGTGAGCCTGTTGATCGAGGGTTTACGCGTAGTGAGCCGGTTACATATGGATCCGACGCTGTGGAAATCTATCAAAGATGCGTTCGCTCAGGCCCTCGACCTCCCGGAAGACGAGCGCAAAGGATTTGTATCCTCGATCACACCCGACATTCGTCCGCACGTCGAGAGGCTTTTGAAGGCCGATTCGGCTGCGGAGGGTTTCATCGCTGAGCCGATCCTCGTGGACCGCGGATCAGTTGACGAAACGCTCGGAATTCCCGATCGGATCGACGAATACAAGATCATCAAAGAAATCGGGACCGGAGGGATGGGGGCCGTTTACCTTGCTGAGAATTCCGGCGAGGGATTCAAACAACGCGTCGCGTTGAAGCTGATCAAACGCGGAATGGACACCAGTGCCGTCCTCAAGCGATTTTTGATGGAACGGCAGATACTTGCGAATCTCGAGCATTCGAACATCGCCCGCATGCTTGACGGTGGCTCGACCTCGGATGGCGTCCCATACTTCGTGATGGAATATGTCGAGGGGTCCGAGATCAGGCGCTATTGCGACGACAATCGTTTCGGCCTGAACGAACGCCTTGACCTCTTTCGCAAGGTCTGCGGTGCGGTCTCAAACGCTCATCAGAAATTGGTAGTTCATCGCGACCTCAAACCTAGCAATATCCTTGTCACCAATGCCGGCGAACCCAAACTCCTCGATTTTGGAATCGCGAAGCTCCTCGCTCCGGACTGGAGTGCCGATACCCAAGAGGCGACCCTCACCCAATTTCGGGTAATGACACCAGAATACGCGTCGCCCGAGCAAATAGCCGGCGAGCCGACGTCGACATCGACGGATGTTTACAGCCTTGGCGTGATCCTTTACGAGCTGCTTACCGGACAAAGACCGTACGATACACGCGGTAAAGCCCCGCAAGAACTTGTTGAAAGCGTGCTTTCAAAAGATCCGCCGCGACCGTCCACGGTCGGAACCGGGGCCACATCTGGCCGATCGCGGCAAACCGACCGGGCCGAAGATCGTGACACCAACGGAAATGCGGCGATCGAACCTGAGCCCGAGAACACCGTCGATAGAAAACTCCTACAGGGCGATATCGATAATATTATTCTGAAGTCGCTTCGACGTGAACCGGAGAGACGTTATCAATCGGTTCAGGAATTTTCCGAGGACATCCGACGGTTTCAGGAAGGCCTTCCCGTTTCGGCCACGGCCGACTCGCGCGGCTACCGGTTTCAAAAATTCTTCAAGCGCCACAAAGCAGGTGTGATCGGTGGCTCGGCAATAGCGTTGCTTCTGTTGACCGCGACGGGCGTGACCGGCTGGCAATATACGGTCGCTCAACGCGAGCGTCAAAAGGCCGAACAACGGTTCAACGAGACGCGGGGGCTCGCAAGAAGCGTGCTCTACGAACTCTACGATTCGATCGACGCGATCCCGGGTTCGACAAAAGCAAGGGAATTGCTCGCCATCAAGGCTCTTGAGTATCTGGACCGTCTTGCAGCCGAGGGCAGCAACGATCCTTATCTGCTTACGGAACTTGCCGATGGATATCACCGGATCGGAAATATTCAGGGCGGTTATGGCCAGGCTAATCTTGGGCAGTCCGCGGAAGCACGCGAAAGTTATGAAAAATCGCTGTTGATTCGCAAATCAATAGTCGATTCGGGTGAAACGGATCCGAAGTTCAAGGCTAAGTTGGCATTCGCTTATGCCCGAATGGGCGAGATCGATTACGTCGAAGCCAAACCTCAGGGTTATTACGAAAATCATAAACGTTGTTTGGAACTGCTGATCGAGATCGAACCGGAGCAAGGCGACGACATCGATCTTATATATGAGCTTGGAGCCGCATACGTGAACGCCGGGCGCGGAGCTGCTACGGTCAACAAGCCTGAAGAAGCCGCCGAATTGGTAAAAAAGGGCAAAACGATATTCGAGGGGCTAGTGCAAAAGGAGTCCACAAATCTCCGGATCATCAACGCCCTCGTACTCACTCACGATACATTGGGTGAGATCTATTCAGGGTTTGGGAGCAAGGAACTTGCGCTCGAAGAATTCCGCCGTTCAAAAACCTTGATCGAAGAAGCATTGTTGGCAAATCCTGACAACGCTGATCTTATGAGAACATCGGTCGTTTCGAATTCGAGTATCGTGATCGCGGCCACCGGCCTCGGCGCATACGATGAAGCGATGGCGAGCGTGGAGATCGCGATCGAACGTGCGAAAAAGCTCGGGGCGAACGATTCGGGGAACAACGATGCCGCAATGATGATCGCCCTTACCTCAGGTTATAAGGGCCGCATTCTGACACGCTCGGGAAGGTGGAAGGAGGGTATTGAGGTTTTGCAGAAGTCGCAGGCCGAATTTGCCAAGGTCGTTGCAAAAGACCCGAACAATCAGATCGCTCCGTTTCAGGCCGCAGGATTTGATGATGAGATCGGACGGGCATATCTCGCTATCGGCCTCGCCGAAAAGAACCCTCGGGAGAGGACTGCTGCCTTGCAAAAGGCCCGTCAATTTCTGCAAAAAGCCTTCGATGTATACAAGAAATATCGCGATGCCGGGATAACGGTAGGTGAAGATGCAGCCGTGACCGACGAGGTTGAGGCACTTTTAGCGAAATGCGACGAATCCTTGAAGCGATGAAGCGCTCGATCTGATTTCAAATTACTCAAACCGGTTTCTAGCTATAAGGAAAGGGCACACAAGTTCATTGCTGTGCCCTTCTGTGTTTATCAGGTGCCGGTCATTTGCCGCAGCGGGCCAACTGCCAACTCCAGGTAATAGTCGATTTGTCGGGCCCGGTCACGGTTTTTGACCCGACAAGGATCTCACCCGTTTCGTCAAAATAACGCTCGCCGTACCGGCCGTCCTCTAGTCTGTCACTTAACGCAAGTACGCCTTCCTTATAGTCCTCAAACGCCGATTCTCTGTCGATCGGGCAGTTTGTCTCGTCTATTTCAAGAAACTCCCTCTGCATCGCCTTGAACATTGGCGTAGAAAGCCCGAGAGCGAGGCTGAAGTCACGCTGGCCGGCGCGGTAGTTGACGTCCGAGGGATGAGAAAAGACCTCAGAATAGGTCGTCTCCTTGCCGGAGCGGAACGAGACATCATATTTGCCCTCCACCGGGCCGCAGCACGGATCGGCTTCGCGTTTACCGGTAAACATATCGCTGCGTTTTCCATGAACATAGAAGCTCGCCGGTTTTCGATCCGCCTTCGCTTCGATCTCTTCTTTTGTACGAGGATTGAGCGCGATAATAGCGTTGTCGTTTTCGTAGATCTGTCTGAAACCGTCGCCGGTGGAGTTTCCGTTGCTGGTCCGCGTCCCTTTTACAACGATCGTCGATCGCAATTCTCTTTTGTAGGTGATCTCGCCGCCCCAATCGGCCGTGCAGGGTTGCCAATCGCGGACGGGAACTTTCACGTTGTAAGCTTTGATCGGTATCTTTGTTACCAGATCCGCAACTACCTCAAGCACCGCGAGCGGATCGATCGCGGTACCAAGCCCGAGCTTTACGATCTTGGGAATGTCCTTGCTCGCGTCCATTTTTTCGAGGGCGATCTTCGCATTCAAGCTGACGCGTTTGGGAAGCGGAACGACCGGTTGATTTGAAAGATCGGTCGGCTGCGGTTTGCCAGTTAGCTTGATGGTATTCTCACCGTTCGCATCCGTCGTCTGCCTACTGATGTCGCCGCGGTTTGCAGCATCGACAAAGGTCGGAACTGATGTGAATCGCTCGTAGCCTTTTCCGGAAAGCATGACCTCCCAGCTGACTGTCACGCCTGCCATCGGCCCTCCCTTGGGCACGCTTACACTGATATCTGTGTGGTTTCCAACCGCAGCACCGATGCAATTAATGAACTCAGAGTGATTGAAATTCATCACGACCTTGATCTTCACATTGCGCGTTTCGCCAACTCTGTTCCCGCTTTGCTTTGTTCGGATCAACGGCATTGGCTGTTCGAGGTCGAAGGTGGCAACAAGATTCAAGAACGCCATTACTACCTTCGCCCATGCCATTGCGGCATTTACGACCGAGGCTCCTTTTACCACCTGGCTGTTCTTGATCTTATCGAGCGTGTTGATGTCCTTTGTCAGTTCGCCGAACGTCTTGACCGTATCGACCACTTTCTTTCCCGTCTTGACCGTTTTTTTGAAAGACGAAATATCGGTGATCGCATCGCAAAGTCCGACGGTGGGCCGCTTCCATGAGGCGTTGACGAAATTCAACTCACCGGTTGCAAAGGAGGGCTTCCGGAAAACGCGGGCTGAATCGCCGCCGAGATTTTCGAACTTCGTCAACAGATCAAGTAAAAGCAGGCGTTCGATCAGGGATGCCTGGATCATGTTCAGCTTTATCGCGGAGGGTGCGGCAGCGGCGAGATCGCCGTTCTCCGGTACAAGCCGGCTCATTTCAAAGAGCATGCCGGCATTGAACTGTATGTGCGGGTCCTTGGAGTTTCGCATTGCCCGAATATCGGTGAGCATCAGCCGGGAAACGTCGGCAGGCGACATCTGCGAACCGTCGCCCGAATACCCACGGGCCAGTTTGTCGAGGGACGAGCCGAGTCCGAAACCGAGGCCGCGAAGCATACCGGCGACCTCGAAATCAAAGAAACCGATGTCGAGCCCCGGGCCGGAAGCGGGTGAATACAGGACCTTGTCCCGTTCGTCCATTATGTAGAATCCGCCTTTCTGGAGCGCGGCGATCAGCAGCGGCAGAGCATCGTCCTCAAATTTCATTATCCGACGGGCAGCTTCGGCACCGGCTTTGAATGACGGATTTGCACCGATCACGGCAGCTTCGGGAAGCCCCTTTTCCGGGAATGCGGAGAGCGGGTCGGACGCGTCCGTTTCGCCGGGCTTTTCGTCCTTGAAGGAGCTAAGCGGAAACATCTTTGGCTGTGCGACGATAGCCGCGGCTGCGGTCAAGCACAACATCACGGCTGCGGCAAAAAAGCGGATTCGTTGCATGGTAAAGACTCCTTGATGAAGAGGGACGCCGTTATTTAAGCTTTGCGATCACACCGGGCATCGCCTTTTCGATCGCTGCCCGGACGGCATCATTTACATTGCCCTTTACCTTTTCCACAGCCGGTATCGCAGCGACGATGGTCTTGCGATCCTGGGCGTAGACCGTGATCGTGATCTCAGCCTCCGAACTTCCTGCCTTTGCGGCGTCTGTATTGCCGGTGACCTTTCCGAATAGGCCGCCGATCTTCGACGCACCAGATTCTTTAGCCTTTCCGATATCGACGGAAATGACGTTCGCGAAATTGCCTGTCTGAAGTTCGGCCTGCGACGTGATCATATAGCCCGAGATCCCGGCGGCCGAAAGTTTTGACGAGATCAGGCTGCGGAGCTCATTCTGTTCGAGCTTTGAGCTGCTGCCGGAAAAGAAATCGATCGCGACGGTTTTCATTGATCGTCCCGTTGCTGTCGCCGCCGGCCTATTGCCGATCTGGGTGATCGCGGTCATGTCGACGTTTTGTCGGGCCCGCATCAATTCCGAAAGAGAATCGGCTTCGGCGTAGTCCTTTGGGACCTCGAACAAGGCCTGGTCGAGCGTCGCTTTTGACAGGGCGGTCGTCACAAGTTTGATCGTCATCGTCTTTTTACCGTTCTCGTAACCGGTGGTCGTTCCCTCAAGAAAAAAGCCTCCGTCCTGCGCCGACTTGATAATTACACGCGGGCGGCAGCCGCCGCGGTCCGGGGCCGGCGGAACGGCAACGCGGCACGACTCGCTCCGAAGCTGCAGATCGATATACCAGCCTTCTTCTTCCATCCGAACGCTTGCTGCACCGTCACACGAATCGGCAGATGATTCGATCGTTCTGACGACCTTCAGCCAGCGAGCGGGCAAACCGAACATCGTCTGCCGTTTTCCGCTGTCGGTCACGGTCGAGCCGATCGTTACGGTGCCTTTGATCACGACCTTTTGAGCCGGCCGCCGACTCAGCTTTTCAGGGGGTACTGCAGACCAGTCGTAGTAGTCAATGAAGAACATCTTTGTCTTGTCGTTGAGCGTGACGTCCTGTTTAATATCACACTGCGAGATCGTCGTCAGACTGGGCATGAAACTCTCGATCATCTCCTGGCTTATGCCCGCGGCTGCTTCGCCAAATATGGTCTTCGATTCACGCCGCTGGCGAACACCTTTTGCATATACCGTTATCTCGGACGAAAAGTCCTCGACCGTTGTGCGTTGCGAGATCTTATAGTCTGCAAATGCCAAATTTGACGACACAAGGACGATCAGCAATGCGTAAGAAATCAAACGTGCGTTCATGTTATTTACCTCGGTCTGTTTGGAAAATATTCGCGGATGTGAAAATTGGCAGGACCCGCGAATAATACATCACCCCACTACGCGTTTTCAACCGAAAAAGCGGCTCAAGACCGACGGTTCAAAAATAAAAGGTTGGTAAGTGGCGACGATCGGGTCAAAACGCGTCGGCGCGGCCCAAATTGACCCGGTAATCCGATCATTGGCTTTAAGAATCACCTAGCCATGCGACCATTGAGACCAGCAAGAGTGTATTCAGGAAAGCGAACGCGGATGCGGCAACCCAGACCCGCCAGCGTTTTGCGGAGTCTGTGTTATATCCATAACTCGCCATTGGGTTTGATCCGAGCTGTTTATTGTCCTCGACATCGGGAGATCTCATTCGCAGAAACGCGTAGGCTGCGTAAAAACCGAACCCCAGAGGTAAGGAAATGGCAGCGATGCCGGGAGTGTCTGAAAGGCTGAACACCTCTGTGAAGAGATGATAAAGCTGGCTCGCGAAAATCGTGGAAATCATCCACACCGCAGCATTGAGCGATGCGAAAAGCAAAAAGAACCGTCGTCGGAACTTCGTGTCACCAAGGCTTTCTGCAACTTTCGCTACGACGGCCGCGGTCTCGGCATCGCGTTTCTCCGATCTTTTCGAAGATCCGAACATGGTCAGCTAGTTAGCCCGCGACAAGATCGTCAACTCCGGCTTCATCGCCTCTATCGAGACCTGGCGGGCGACCTCTTCGGCAACTGTGCGAAACGCGTCGGCCTGCAGCGAATCAGGGGTTGAGATAACCACCGGGACACCCTTGTCGCCGCTCTCGCGAACCTCGAGCCCGATCGGGACCTGGCCGAGAAAATTCAAGCTGTATTCCTCGCAAATACGCTGTCCGCCGCCGCTGCCGAAGATCTCGTATTTGGTTCCGGTATCCGGAGCTATGAAATAAGACATATTCTCGATCACCCCGAGAACCGGCACGGCGACCTGTTCGAACATCTTTATTGCCCGCCGCACGTCAGAAAGCGAGACCTCTTGCGGTGTGGTCACCAAGACCGCACCCTGCACCGGTACGAGCTGCGCCAGCGAAAGCTGAACATCGCCGGTGCCGGGCGGCATATCGACGATCAGGTAATCGAGCTCGCCCCAGTTAACATCTGTCAAAAACTGTCTAACGACGCCATGAAGCATCGGTCCGCGAAGGATCATCGGCTTATCTCGAGGAACGAGCACGGCCATCGAGATCATCTTTATCCCATGAGCCTCGATCGGCTGAAGCTGTCCGTTCATTACCTCAGGCTGATCGTACCCGGTGCCGAGCATCATCGGGATATTGGGCCCGTAGACGTCAGCATCCATTATGCCGACCTTTGCACCCTGCGCCGCCAAAGCCACCGCGAGATTCACCGCGACCGTCGATTTGCCTACGCCGCCTTTGCCCGACGAAACGGCGATAATGTTCTTCACGCCCGGTATGGCGACGTTGTTGGCGATCCCACGTCCTTGCGGGACTTCGGCATCCATCGTCACTTTGACCGAGCCTACGCCGTCGAGGCCGCCCACGATACCGATCGCCTCTGATTCCATCTGTTCTTTGACGGGGCAGGCCGGCGTGGTCAAAACGATACGAAATGCTACCTCATCGCCGTTGATGGCGACGTCGCGAACGAACCCGAGCGTGACGATGTCTTTCCGCAGATCAGGGTCGATGATCTGCTTTAACGCTTCGAGGATCTTTTCTTGTGTTATTTGACTCATTGTATGTCGGGTTTCAATTGTTATGTCCAAAAGGATATTCTATCAAATTCGGATATGAAGTTGTCCAAGGAGAATCAGTTTGATGTGCTATGCCGCGACGCGAAGGCGTGCAGGCTATGTCCCGAACTTGCCGACAAAACCGCCGTCATGAGCGAATTGAACGGATCTTTGACTCCGAAGGTGCTTTTTATTGCTGAAGCCCCTGGCCGCCGGGGCGCCGATCGGACTCGGCGTCCGTTTTATGGCGATAAATCAGGTGAGAATTTTCAAACGCTGCTTGATTCGATCGCTTTAAGCCGCGAAGACATATTCATTACCAATGCTGTGATGTGCAGCCCGCGAACCGCGACCGACGCAAACCGCAAGCCGACCCGGACCGAGGTCCGAAACTGTTCATCGTTCCTTAGGCAAACCATCGAATTGATCGACCCGCCCGTGGTCGCGACACTCGGCGGCACAGCGCTCGATGCGATCAAAGCGATCGAGGCCCACGGGCTCTCTCTGAGGCAGCATGCCGGGAGCATTACGACATGGGGTCACCGGCGGCTCGTGCCTCTTTATCACCCAAGCCCGCAAGTGATCGCCGCTCAGCGTGGTTTAGGCATCCAACTCGGACACTTTCAAACTCTGAAGAACGCGATCGACGGCCATCTGGATTAGCAGACCGCGATTCTTTACAATTGAATCGAATGGATATCTCAGCATACCAGCATCTTCGCAACGGCGGCGTCGGATTCCACGAGCAGCAACGCGGCCTTTCTGCCGTTTGGGGCAATGAAGCGGTGCAATTCCTCGATGGCCTGATAACGAACGACATGAAGACCCTCGAGGACGGAAAGCAGATGCTTGCCGCGTTCCCGAACGCTCAAGGGCGTCTGCTGGCGGTTGTGCGAGTGCTGCGGCAAGGCGACCGATTCCTGATCGAGACCGAAGAAGCCACGCGGGAGAAGATCTTTCAGAATCTTTTCCGTTTCACATACGCGGGCGATTTTTTTGTTGAGGAACTTTCGGAGCAGTATCGATACATCGAGATATGGGGCGATCTCCCTGTTCCGCCGCCTCCGGCCGGTATTGCATTCTCGGGTCATTCAGCGACCGGGTATTTTATACCCACGGATGCTGCCGATGACCTTATCGATTCACTGTCTGCAAACAACGCCGTTGAGATCACCGACGAACTTTACGAGAACCTGCGGATCGAATCGGGCATACCAAAATATGGCGTCGATATGGACGAGACGACCATCGTCCCGGAACTTGGGCTCGACGGTCTTATCTCATACACAAAGGGCTGTTACATCGGCCAGGAGATAATCGCCCGCATCCACTTTCGAGGCCACGTGGCAAAACAGTTGACGGGTTTGATCCTCAACGAGGGCTTCCACCTAGCGGCCGACAAAGGCGAGGAGCCCGCGGCCCAGTCGATGGAATTGACCGCCCCCGACGGCAAGGCCGCCGGCCGTATAACTTCGAATACCTACTCTCCGAAGCTCGATCGGCAAATTGCATTGGCGTTCGTACGACACGAACACCTTGCTGAAGGAACTGAGCTAAAATGCGGTGACGCAGGTGTTACTGTTGCGAAATTGCCGTTCGTTATCTGAAATGAACGTTGCCCGTATCAATATGGACGAACTCGACATCGATTTGCCGAACGCGAAACTCGCGTACACGATAATTCAATCGCTGCTTGATGCGAACGAGGCCTTGAGCGACCTTCTTGTCGTTGCGGCGCATGCTCTCGATGAGGACGTGACAAAGGCCCTGACGATGACCGGCGAATGGCAGAAGTATCTCGAATCGAAACGCGAGCTTGAGCGGACGAAGGAACAGATCGAACTTTTCACTCAGGTCCTGCGGGTGATGGACGAGGTCCGGGAAGTGGATAACGGATAGTGGACAATGGACAATCCTTCGGAAAACCCGCTCGCTTCGAAAACCTATGCCTTCGCTAGGCGCATTATAAAGCTTTATCGTCATTTGATTTAAGAACACAGGGAGTACGTGCTCTCTAAGCAGATCCTACGATGTGGTACTTCGGTTGGAGCGAATGTTGCCGAGGCGAATCAAGCTCAGTCGAAAGCAGACTTCATAAGTGAATTGCCGATTGCTCTGAAGGAAGCCGTTGAAACCGACTATTGGCTCCGGCTGCTGAGAGACGAACAATTCATAAAAAATGCCCAAGCCGAATCGTTGCGTGATGACTGTAGTGAGATCATCAAAATGCTGACCGCGTCTATAAAGACAGTTAAGAGAGGGCTTCAATAATTGTCCACTATCCACTATCCACTATCCACTGAAAAGGTCCTTGACCTTGTCATCATCGGAGCGGGACCGGCGGGTATTTCGGCGGCGTATGAGGCGAAGCATGCAGGGCTGGAGTATGTCGTGATCGAGAAGGGGTTGATCGGGAATACGATCTACCACTATCCGGTCGGGCTGACGGTTTTTTCCACGACGAATGAGCTTGAGTTTAACGACGGAGATCTGAAGCCTGCTCGTGAAAAGCCTACGCGTGAGGAGCTTCTTTCATACTACGTGCGGTTCGTGCTTGATAATGAGCTGAATGTGCGGACGGAAGAGAAGGTCAGTTTCGTCGGTAAGATCGAGTTTGCAAACTCGCCTCGCCGTGAGGACATTGCCTATCGGGTCGTGACGGATAAAGGCTTTTACGACGGTAAGAACGTGCTGTTTGCCATCGGGGCGATGGACCATCCGCGAAAGCTGGGTGTGCCGGGCGAGGAGTTGCCTAAGGTGCATGATGTGTTTCGCGAGACGTATCCTTGGGTGCGGAAGCATGCGATGATCGTCGGCGGCGGGAATTCGGCGGGCGAGGCGGCGTTGTTTCTGGCTCAGGAAGGTGCCGAGACGACGCTGGCGATCTTTCGGTCGGATTGGGAGAACAATGATCCGAAGCAAGGCTGCATAAAATATTGGGTCAAGCAGCCGCTCGAAAAAGAGTTGAAGGAACATTGTTTGAAGCTTTTCTTTCTCGGCAAGGTGATCGAGATCCGCGCGGGAGAGGTCGAGCTTGAGAGCGAAACGGGCGAGCAGGTCGTGATCCCGAACGATGTCGTGTTCGTGCTGATCGGTTCGGACGCTGATCTGACGATGCTGAAATCGCTCGGCGTCGAAACCGAGCTGGGTAAGCACGGCGAGGTTCCGGTTTACGATCCGGAGACCTTCGAGACGAACGTCCCCGGCATCTACGTTGCCGGGCATTTTACCAACCACCGCCACATCAAGCCGGCGATCGATGCGGGCCGGACTGTCTCGGCCGCTGTTGCGGCCCGATCAAAGTGATCCATTGTTCGAATTCGTAATTCAAAAAAAGGACAGAGCCGAAATTTAGGCTCCGTCCGATTTTCTGTTGGCATTTGTCGGTGAGACTAGTTGGTCTCAGCCGGTTTCGACGTTCTGATCATGATCTTCTGATCTGAGAAGCGATCCGCAATATTTGCCGGGTTTACTTCGTACGATGTCACATCAAAGATCTCGGTCGTTTGTCCACCCGCGGTCGTCGTCCATCGATAGGGAAGCAAAACGCCGCCCGTGCTCCTGAAGTCGGCAAACTTCACCAAAGCATCGGTCGTTTCGGCGTTTACGTCGATTCGTTTCGTGAAAACAACATCTTCTTTCGATTCACCGCCATTTGGTGCGTCGCGTGTAAATTTCACGATCTGCGGCATGGCAAGGCCTTTGTATCCAAATGCGACCGGCAGATTGGTGCTCTTGTCGAGGTGAAGACGATAGGTCGAGCCGGCAAACGAAGCGGCAATGATGTTTACGCTTGTTCCGTCAACTGTGCCCTCGCCGTCGAACGTATAGCTGACGTCCATGCCGTCCGGAGCCTTTACGAGGAGCATTAGTGCCATTCTAAGCAGTTCGTTTTGCCTGACGCCGCCGTGAAGTTCGGCCGGACTGCCGGTACGAACAACAACCTTTTCAACATTTTCTCCGCCATCTCCCTTGCCTTTCCATACGAAGTCGCCTGACGGCGGTGCTGTTCTAACAATGACCTTCTTGCCGTCGTCGGTCGTAAATTCGCCGTTCGAGCCTTTCTTGATAACGAACGTCTTACCGTCGGTCGTCGTGAATTCAGCATCTTTGCCCTCGAGTTTGGCCGCTTCGCCCTCACCCTTTCGCATCACGATCACATCGTGGCTCTTAATGACATGCTTTTCGCCTGCAGCCACACCGTCTGCGTTCCCGATCTTGATCCTTTTCATAAGCTTATCGGGAAATTGCATAGCGATCTCGGTCTCGCCTTGTTCGGTCCTCTCGGCGCCGTCTATCTTGATCGTTGTCGACGTTCGTCCGACGATGACCATACTGCGAACCTCGGCCAATGCCGCATCACCGCCCAGAGCCTGGCGAGCCTTGGTGATAATATCCAGGGCCTTCTGGTCTGACTTGAGACCAGCGCGAACGCTGTCGGCCAATTCGCCCAGGCCGATAAAGAAAACCGCAACAAAAAGTACCGAAACAATAAATCTCTTCATAATTTGCCTCCGCCAAAATTTTCTATTGCCGGGATTGCGATCCGTGTCACTGACTTCAGGAGGAAGTATGCTTAATATGGCAAAATCACTCTCCCGGCATTGTGGATTATTCCAGTTTGTATCGTTCCAGTGGTTAAGACAACGCAAAGAAATTGTAAAGAATGTAAAATCTGCCGAAAAACGATAGACAAGGGCAATTCTACAATAGAAAATTGGAACCGATGAAGAGATCGTGGCCAACATTGATATCGCTCCTTTTGCTTGGCAGTGCACTCGTACTGCTCGGGGCACTTCAATACCGTTGGCAATCGCAGATCAGCGAGAACGAACGCACAAAGATGGAAAAGCGCGTTCAGGATGCGGCGGAACGATTCGCCGAGGACTTCAATCGTGAGATCCAGGCGGCTTACGTAAATTTCCAGCTCGATGCCGATTCATGGCGTTCCGGAAGTTCGGTTCAGTTCAACGAAAGATATGATTATTGGCGCGGAAGGACCGGCTATCCGGAATTGATAAAGGACTTCGTCTTTTTTGAAACCGGCTCAGATGCTCTCCCGATGAAGTTCGATCGATCGACCAGGGAATTCAAAACGGCCGAATGGACACCGGACCTTCGTGAACTTAAGCAACAGTCGCTGAAGGAGAAGAATCGAAAAGCGGTCGATACAAGCCGGTTTCTGTTGCTTGTTCCGGCCCACGAATCGACCCGCAATATCGAGAGAATAGTGGTCCGAAGCAGTCAGGCAACCGAGCCTCCAGTGATAAATTTACCGGGGCGTTTCGGTTATCTTGCGGTCTTTCTCGATGAAAATGTAATAAAGGACGAACTGGTACGCACACTCGTGCAAAAGCACTTTCCCGATGACGAGTTCGATCTAGCCATATTTGACCGCGAGGGCAATAGCGTTTTTTCTAAAGGCGGCCCAGTATCGGGCAAGGATGCGTCGGCTCCGCTTTTTGACCTATCGACGGACAGCTTCATTTTCTTTTCGAATCGTGATGCCTTGCCTGCGGGCGTTGCTCAACGCCAAAGGAGCGACGTGATCGTCAATCAACGCATCGAGACCCAAACGTTCAGCAGCGTGCAGACCAATAGCAATTCCACCTCGGGTATGGTCACGGTGGAAATGAAACGCGGAGGCCAACCGAGATCTCAGATCTTTTCGACTCTCGCAGATGGTCAGCCCGCATCGTGGACCTTGACCGCTCAGCACCGTGACGGCTCGATCGATGCGTTCGTAACGAACGTAAAGATCAGAAACCTTGGAATTGGCTTTGGAATACTCACGCTGATGGCACTTGCTGCAGGCGCGATCATCTATTCCGCCCAGCGATCAAAAGCCTACGCTCAACGACAGGTCGATTTCGTTTCATCGGTCTCGCATGAGTTTCGGACACCGCTGGCCGTGATCTACTCGGCGGGCGAAAATCTGGTCGATGGTGTAGCGAGCGACCGCGAACAGGTTGCACGGTATGGCGAGTTGATCAAGGGTGAGGGCAAGAAGCTTACGTCGATGGTCGAACAGATCCTGGAGTTTGCCGGGGCACAGTCGGGACGCAAGAAGTATAACTTCGCCGAGACCGATCTCGCGGCCGTCGCGCAAAAGGCTATCCGAGAGTCGATGCCGCAGCTCGAAGAAAATGCTTTTAAGATCGAGACCGATATTGACCCCGATCTGCCGCCGGTCTCAGCCGATGCAGATGCTCTGACCGGTGCGGTCCAAAATCTGATCCAGAACTCGATCAAGTACAGCAACGGAACCCGATGGCTTCGCGTTTCGACATCCAGGACCTCCGGGGGATTTGAGATCGCGGTGGAAGATAAGGGAATCGGCATCGCCCAGGGCGACCAACGGATGATCTTCGAACCGTTTTACAGATCTAAGGAAGTGGTCGATGCGCAGATCCACGGCAATGGACTCGGGCTGAGCCTTGTGAAGGAGATAGCCGAAGCTCACGGCGGCACCGTGCGCGTCGCAAGTGAGGCAGGGAAGGGGAGCCGGTTCACGATCGAGCTGCCCGGCTCGTTACAGATCGCCTGACCGAATTCGTCTTGTTGAATCCGCGTTCGACCTTCGAATTTCGCTCTGACCTCTATGAAGATCCTGCTCGTCGAAGACGAAAAAGGCCTGATAATCACATTGACCGACCGTCTTCGAAGCGAAGGCTACAAGGTCACGAGCGCCCCTGACGGCGTTGCGGGCTTCGAACTCGGCTCTACGGGAGAGTTTGACCTGATCGTACTTGACGTCATGCTGCCTAAAAAGAACGGCTACGACGTCTGTCGGGACCTTAGACAAAAAGGCATAACGACTCCCATATTGATGCTCACGGCTAAAGGCGAGACGATCGATAAAGTGCTCGGGCTGAAACTCGGGGCGGACGATTACCTTACAAAGCCCTTTGAAGTGATCGAACTTCTCGCGCGCATCGAGGCCTTGCTTAGGCGCTCGTCATCTACTAACGGCTCGACGCACGACGTGTATCGATTCGGCGATATCGCGGTGGACTTCAAGCGGGCTGAGGTTACGAAACACTCATCGCCGATCGAACTCTCAGCGATGGAGTTCAAGCTGCTGCAGTTCTTGATCGAGAACCGAGGCAATGTCCATTCGCGCGATCATCTGCTCGATGAGGTTTGGGGTTACGATGCGATGCCATCGACTCGGACGGTCGACGTCCACATCGCATGGCTTCGTCAAAAGCTTGAAGAAAACCCAAAACATCCGCGTTACATCCAAACGGTACACGGCCTCGGCTACAAATTCTCTGCTTAACGTTTAGTCTGCGTCCGGGTTCTCATTGGCTGCCCGCCGATCTCGATATCAGGGATCGTAAACGTACCTTCCGCAATAAAGCCGCCGGTAAGCGTGCCGAGTTCTTTACTCGTTATCTGGATCGAATAAAGACTTCCCGGGATCACGTTCTCAAAATTCAAATTTCCAAATGTTGAAGTCATCGAAGGATAGGAGGTGCCGTCGAGACCGCTCAGCAAAGCGGGGAAACGCGTCCGGGGCGGCCCGCCGTTATATGTAATTCGAACATTGACACCGACCTGATTCCGGTCGGTCTGAACCGAGATCACATAAGGCTGAACAACGAACTGCGCGGGCTGGCTTGCCGAAGCCGTGGCGATCGTAAAGAAATAAACGCCGGGCGTGGTCGGGTCGCCTGCCAAAGACGTCACCGCACCGTTGGTGGTCAGGTCGATCCCGGGCGGCAGGGTCCCGCCGGTCAGAAATGTGAAACCCGTGTTTGCGCCGGTGAGTTGATAACTGTACGGAATGCCGGGTTGGGCATTCGGCAGAAACGCCGGCGTCTCGGCATTGATCGTATATGCACCGATCTCGACCGAATCGTCAAATCCCTGTCCGCGCTGATCGATCACGATCGGCGTCGCCGGATTGTTCGTTCCGCACGAAAGGTCGATGACACATGGGTTGCCCGCACCGATCGCGGGCGAACCGGCAAGCAGCGCATGGGTCCGGCCAAGTCCGCCGTTAGAACCGAGCGGCCCAACGAGGGGATTCTGATTCTGCAGATCGGACATTACCCATCCCGTGCTGGTCCCGACGTTGCCGATGAGATTATTGCCCTGTGATGCGAGGCCGCCGGCTGAATTCGTGACATCCGGCGATGTCGCAATGCCGTTATTGCCGGCAATTATCGAGTTTCGGATAAAGAAATTCACATTGGTCGATCCTCGATGGAGCCCACCTCCCTGAGTGGTCGCCGTGTTCCCGACCATCGTCACGTTGTTGATGTTTATGAGAGTACCGTTGACCGACAGGCCGCCTCCAGCACCGCCGGGCGAATTGTTGCCGCTGAACGTCGAGGTCGAAATATTGGCGGTCCCATTGACCTGCATTGCACCGCCGCCGGTCGCACCGCTGCTTGTATTCCCGACGAAACTCGAATTCGAAACGTTAAGCACGCTTGTCGAAAAGTTCTGGATCGCTCCGGCAGATGAGCCTGCGGTATTATTGAAGAAATGACAGTTGACGATATTCATGATACTTCCGGTTCCGGAATTGCGGATCGCTCCGGCCGTCCCTGTCGTGACGTTATTCGTAAAAACCGAATTGAATACTGAAACGGTTCCGGCGTTGTTCATCAGGGCACCGCCCGAATTACTGTTTGTTGCGCCGACGCCATTCCCGCGGGTGAACGTGAGACCGCTGATCGTGAGTACCGATGCCGCGCTGTTCGAGATCATCCTGCTCGTATTATTTCCGTCAAGTGTGAGTTTTATCGCTCCCGGCCCGATTATCCGAAGCCCTCCGCTGTTGACGACAATTATCTCGCCCAAAGCGAAGGTGATCGTTTGCGGGCCGGCGAATACACTCGCGTCGAACACGATAGTGTCCGCTTCAGGCGACGAATTCGCGGCAGCGACCGCCTCGCGCAGCGAGCAGTCTTCGTTACAAGCACCATCGTTGGTGTCAGCCGTCTTGTTTACGGTAAAGGTCGCTGCGCTGGCAGCAGCGGCAAAGATCGAAACAACTGCAAAGAAACGAATACAAACCGATGAAATTCTCGACATTGAAGATCCTCCTGAATGCGGGCCTGAAAAGGGAACCTACATTTGACCGGCGACCGTCATGAGCGGACACACGCCGACCTACTGCAGGCGTTAGAAACAACAATTTCTGATTTGGAAGATATTACGCCGTAATGGCGAAAAAGGCAAGATTCTTGGCCGAGGGCGCCCGACGGCAGCTATCTCAGCACGTACATCGAGATCGCAGCAAAATGCAGGATACTGCCCGCGAGTACGAAGACGTGGAAGATCGCGTGATGATGCTTTATGCTTTTCCAGCCAAAAAAGATAACGCCAAGCGAATAGCTGACGCCGCCGGCAACCACGAGCACAAGGGCTTCGAGCCCGAGTGCGGAGTATAACGGCTGTATCGCCAGTACACCGATCCAGCCCATGATCAGATACGATGCCACGCCGACCAAATTGAAGCGGCCCCAAAACATGACCTTCATCGAGATGCCGAAAAGAGCAAAGGCCCAAACGAATGCAAGCATTCCCATTCCGAACGAACCGCCAAGCACGATCATCAGAAACGGCGTATAACTTCCTGCAATGAGCAAATAAATGCAGCAGTGATCGATCAGCTGAAGGCGGTGTTTCAATTCGGGCGAGGTCGTCGCATGATATATGGTCGACGCCGCATAAAGGATAACTAGCGATGCTCCGTAAACCACACTAGCTGCTATATGCCAACCATCACCTTTGACGATCGCAAGCGAGACGAGAAATAAGAAGCCCGCAACGCTCAAGATCAGCCCAAAGCCATGGGTGAGGGAATTGGCTACCTCTTCGACGGTCATTTTTTCGAGCTGTTTGGCTATCATGATCAAATAACTGCGGTCGCGAATTCACTATCCGATGTCGCCCGCTCGCGCCTCGCGACGCCTGTTTCGTACGCGGCCGCTTCCACCGCAGACGCGACCGCTTCGCCGACCCGGCGGTCGAAGACCGACGGAATGATGTAGTCGGGGTGAAGCTCCTCGGGGCCGATAATGCCAGCTATCGCGTTGGCAGCCGCGAGTTTCATAGCTTCGTTAATTCGCGACGCGCGGCAGTTCAAGGCCCCGCGAAAGATGCCCGGAAAGCAGAGAACGTTATTTATCTGGTTGGGATAATCAGATCTTCCGGTCGCCATGACGGCGACGTGGCCGGCGGCATCCTCAGGCATTATTTCCGGTGTCGGGTTTGCCATTGCGAACACGATCGGGTCATTTGCCATTTTGGCCAGGTCGTTCTCGTCAATAACACCGGGCGCCGACAGGCCAAAAAAGACGTCGGCGTCCTTGATGACGTCGTGGATCGTACCATGTTCACCTTTCGGATTGGTGTTACGGGCGTACCAATCTTTCACCCAGTTCATATTCTCCTTGCGGCCTTTGTATATCGCTCCGGTCGTATCACACCCGATTATGTTCGTAACGCCGGCGGCCATCACGATCTTCGAGCATGCTACCCCGGCAGCTCCGATGCCGTTGACCACCAACTTGATGTCTTTCATTTCCTTGCCGGTGATCTTGAGCGCATTGATCAGGGCCGCAAGAACGACGACGGCCGTTCCGTGCTGGTCATCGTGAAATACCGGAATATCAAGTTCTTCTTTGAGCCGCTGTTCGATCTCAAAGCACCGCGGAGCCGAGATATCTTCCAGATTGATCCCGCCGAATCCGACAGCAATGTTCTTTATCGTCTGGACTATTTCGTGCGGGTCTTTCGTGTTAAGGCAGATCGGGAAAGCATCAACTCCGCCAAATTCCTTGAAGAGCTGACACTTGCCCTCCATCACGGGCATCGCCGCCGCGGGCCCGATGTCGCCAAGCCCGAGTACGGCGGTACCGTCTGATACGACCGCGACCGTATTCTTTTTGATCGTCAGATTAAATACCTTTTCCGGGTCCTCATGGATCGCTTCGCAAACTCGCGCGACACCCGGCGTGTATGCCATAGAGAGGTCGGACCTTGTTTTGAGCGGAGCTTTCGAGACCATTTCGATCTTGCCGCCGAGGTGCATCAGAAAGGTCCGGTCGCTGACGTTTATCACTTCGACACCATCGATCGCCCCGACCGCGGCAATGATCTCTTTGTCGTGAGATTCGCTCGCGGCATTGACCGTAATGTCCCGGATCAAAAAGTCCTTGCCGGCGCTGACGATATCGATGCCCTCGATGTCGCCGCCGGCACGTCCGATCGCAGTAGTTATTTCACCTAGTTTTCCCGGCTTGTTATGGATCCGAACGCGCAGCGTCATGCTGTAACTTGCATTCGGAGTTTGAATATTTGACATCTCTAAGAAAATCTATCGCGAATGGCCGCAGGTTAGCAACGCATAGAAACCAAAAAACCGACTAATTCTGCAAACTGATACGATCTAAAGATTGACATGCGTACAAACGCCGTCACGACATTTGGTATAATGTCCGAGCGGAGGTTTTTGTTATCAGCAACGTCACCGGCTTTACCAAGGGCCTTAAGCACAACCAGATCAAGCGGATCGAACGACTTGCAACGCGCCGCGTACCTGCCGCCGATATCGTCTCTCAGGAATTAGCCCGCCAGATGTGCGAGATCTCGCATGAAACAGGCCGACAGATCGGCGTATTGCTTAATCGAAAAGGGCAGGTCGAATACGTCATGGTCGGCAACGCCAAGAGCATCGAAATGCCCGACTTCGGACGCTCGCGTGTTTCGACCGATCGTTTTCGCGGCCTGCGTTGTGTTCACACCCACCTGCAGAACGAAAAGCTCACTCAGGACGATCTCACTGACCTCGCACTGCTCCGGCTCGATCTAATGTCGATCGTCCAGGTCGACCGGAATACCGGGCTGCCCGGACTCGTCCATTCGGCGCATCTCGTCCCGATCAGCGGGAAAGAATCGGCAAAACAGGCCATCGATCGCAAAGAGGCGAGAGATCCGGCTAAAGGTTCGTCCGGCAATTTAGAAATATTCGAGGAAGGCGATCCGGACCCAAAGAATCTTCCTTTCGCCTATCTCGAGGCCGCCCTCCCTTCGCAGCTTGATGTCGATTTCATAGCGCTGATCACTTCGCTCGAAAGCGAAATGGCACGCGTGAGACAGACCGCAAGCAAGCGGCAGACCGGCCGCGACCGCGTCATCCTCGTCGGGGTTACGACGGGGTTTATCGATGATGCCGAAGAATCGATGGCCGAGCTTGCCGAACTTGCGACGTCAGCTGATGTTCTCGTCCTCGATACGATAATCCAGCGGCGACCGCAGATAGATCCGAAAACGCTGCTTGGCCGAGGTAAACTCGAAGAGCTGCTTGTCCGTTCGATGAGGCTCGGTGCCGACCTTATCGTTTTTGACACCGAGCTTTCGCCGACGCAGGTCCGCGTCCTTTCTGAAGCGACCGACCTAAAGGTCATTGACCGTCCGCAGCTGATACTCGACATCTTTGCCCAACGAGCACAGAGCCGGGAAGGCAAATTGCAGGTCGAACTCGCCCAGCTCAAATACCTGTTGCCGCGACTCGTGATGGGCCAAAATTCGGCATTCTCGAGGTTGGCCGGCGGGATCGGCGGACGCGGGCCGGGCGAGACAAAGCTTGAGACCGACCGCCGCCGCGTACGCGATCGAATTGCCCAACTCGAGCGCCTGGTCGACAGCCTTGGCCGCCAAAGGCAAGAGCGTCGCAAACGGCGTGTCCAGAAAAAGCTGCCTATCGTTTCGCTTGTCGGTTACACAAACGCTGGCAAATCGACGCTTCTGAATTCGTTGACCCAATCTGACGTTTACGCAGAGCAAAAGATGTTCGCAACGCTCGACCCGACGTCGCGAAGGCTGCGGCTGCCGTTCGACCAGGAGGTCATTATCAATGACACGGTCGGGTTCATCCGCGATCTTCCTGACGATCTGGTAGCAGCTTTTCGTGCAACCCTCGAGGAGATAGCCGACAGCGATCTGCTCGTTCATGTCGTCGACGCATCGAATCCGCGTGTGATGCAGCAGATCGAATCCGTCCGAAAGATACTGGCCGATCTCGAACTTACGTCGATCCCGGAATTCGTTGTGCTGAACAAGGCCGACCTTGTCACTGCCGATGCTCTGGACACAGTTCGAAGGAGTATACAGCTTGACAAGGGCGTTGAATGCGTGGCAATTTCAGCTATCCGTAAGGATTCGCTCGCTCCGTTGACCGAGCGGATCGGCAGCCGGATCGTCGAACACGTAAACGGCGAAGCCGACGTCATTGCCGTATGAATGAAAGTTAAGTGCCCGATCCGATACTTCGTAGAGATCGCTGAGACCGAAAATTGAGTAACAGGATCCAGGAAATACAGTCGCCGATGCAGAAATGGCGAAAGAAGGCCGCGGACGTTTTCAAGCGTCCATTGGCAAAGCTTTCGTCAGACCAGGTCTTCTGGATAGGATTCGCCTTTGTTTCGGTCGCGACGACTTTGCTGATCGCAAATCCATTTTGGCGATCTTTGGCCGAAGAAACCTACCGCGAAGGCGAGATCGCCCGAGAGGCGATATTCTCGCCGGCGGATATAAGTATCGTCGACGAAGAAGCGACCGAGCGGGACATTCAGAGCGCTCAGGAAACGATCAAGCCGATTTTCGTTTTTGAGCCGCGCCGCGCTGACGAAGCGGTCCAGAGCTTTCGTTCAGCGTGGGAAGAGCTTCAGCGAAAGACCGAGACTCCTCAAACTGGGAGATCGAACTCGAACGCAGCGGCGGATACCGAATGGACCGGTGCGGGCGGTCGCGAACTCGGCCGTATATTTACCGCAAGGCGATTCAGCGCGAACGAGCTTGAGGCCGTGACACGGATCCTGCGTGAGAATGCAAGCGGCGAGATCTACGGCGACCAGGACCGTCAGTTCCTCGAGGAAGAGGTACACATTCGCGATCGCCAAAAGCCCACGGACCTCCGTCAGGCGATGCGTCCGGCGATGACGATGACCTCGCTGACCGATGCAAGGGCAAAACTGAAAGAATCTCTTTCACAGATCGTCAGCCTTTCGCCAAAAGAGTCAGAGGCGTTTTATGCCGCCCTTTCTCCCCTCATCCAGCCAAGCATCATTTACGATGGAGCCGCGACCGACGCTCTTAAGCTTGCTGCGGTACAAAGTGTCGAACCGCGAACGATAACGCTCAAACGCGGGCAGCAAATAGTCGATACCGGCCAGGTCATTACGTCGACGATGATCTCGCAGATCTCGGCTGTCAATAGGTACAGCTCGTCGACGAGGCGCGTCAACCGGTTTCTCGGTCTTGTCGTGATTATCGCGATCTTGTTTTGGATCGCCTGGAAGTTCATCGAACATCGCGGCATCGTTCCCCGATTGGCGCTGTCGGAGCAAAAGACCTTCGCCCTTTTTTGTTCGATCGTCTTCGTACACACTTTTTTGATGGCGATCTTTTTCAGGCTCGCCGAGTTTACGTCTTCGCAAAACGTCAGGCCGCCGATGAACGACCCGAATCTTTGGTCGTACGCTATACCGTTCGCTTTCGGCAGTCTCGTAATGACGCTTCTCGCCGATCGCCGTACGGCCCTTTTCACCGGCATTTTCTGCGCAATTTTCGCTGGCCTCATGGCTCCGCGGGGGTTGGAGTTTGCGATCTATGCGATCATCGCCTCGTCGGTCGCTGCGTATGGCATCGGACGCTATCGGTCGCGCCAAACCGTTACCTTTGCCGGCGTGCTGGTCGGCCTTGCGAGCGCAGGCGTTGCGATCGCCTTGATCGCATTCACTCAACAGCCATTCATCCTGAACACGATCTTGCTTGCGATCGCCTGCGGGCTGGCGAGCGGCGTGATCACGGCCGCGTTCACGGCGGTCTTCCTGCCGATGTTCGAGACGTTGTTCGGTGTCCTCACGGACGTTAAGCTCCTCGAGCTTTCAAATGCGGATCTGCCGGTTCTGGGACAGCTCGCCTTGCGTGCACCCGGCACAAACCAGCATTCGCATGCCGTCGGACAATTGGCCGAGGAAGCGTGTCGGGTCGTTGGCGGCAATGCCCTGCTTACGCGTATCGGGGCTCTGTATCACGACATCGGCAAATCGGCCGCGCCGGAACATTTCGTCGAAAATCAGCTTTCAAAAAATCCGCATGACCGGCTTAAGCCTGCCCAAAGCGCAAAGATCATCATTAGTCATGTGACCTATGGCATAAAGCTCGCAAAGGAAATGGGTTTGCCTCAAAGGATAATCGACTTTATCCCGCAACATCACGGCACGCGAACGCTGCATTATTTTCTGAAAAAAGCACAAGCCGAAGCGCGAAATGAGGATGAGATCTCAGAAAACGATTTTCGATATCCAGGGCCGAAGCCGCAGTTTCGCGAGGCCGCGATAATGATGATCGCCGACAGTTGTGAAGCTGCTGCGAGATCACTCGCCGAACCTAATCCTGAGAACATACGTTTCATCGTCACCAAGATAATCGATGCGATCTTAAGCGACGATCAGCTCGACGAATGCGATCTGACGCTTCGCGAATTGACGCAGATCCGCGAAGCGATGATCCGCTCGCTCGTAGCGATCTATCATTCAAGGGTCGACTATCCCGGATACGTTCCGCCAACGACCGGCCAGTTCAAGGTCGTCCCAGGCGTCGAAAAGATCGGCGACCGCGGGATGAAATACGCAGATCCCGCCGAGATCCCGATCAGCAAGGGCGGCGAGATCGAAGACGAGGCGATCGACCGCTCGCAGCAGCCGGAAAAGGCCGCCAACACGGCGAAGTAATACCCGTTGAAAGTGAACCCCGTTTTACTGATCACCGGATGTCTGTGACCTAAGATAATTTGATCTGCGAGGATAAGGGAATGTCGAATCGATACCGTTACTTCTTTTGGGCCGCGATCGTATTACAGTTCGCCACTGCCGTCTTCCATACGATCGGAATGATAGCACCGGTCGTTCCCGCAAACGAGACCGAACGCCAGCTGCTGGAACTGATGGACACCTATAAGCTGGACGCGGGTGCCGGCTTTAGGCCGACAATGTCAGGTTTGTTTTTTGCGCTGAGTTCGTGTTTTTCACTGCTCTGCGGATTCGCCGGCGTCGTGAATACGATCATCTTGAAGGGCGATCACGAACGCAGAATGACCGCAAAACTGCTGCTCGCAAATGTGGTCTTTTTTGGGATCTTATTCGTAATGATGTCGATGTTCACTTTCCTGCCGCCGATCGTAATGTCCGGCGCCACCTATCTGTCGCTTCTGATCTCTTTGATCTTGTTCAAGTCGTCTTCCGCACGAGCGTGACGACGCGAGGCTATTTCACGCGAAATCGTAACGACCGTCGAACAAAAAAGACCGCCGCCACGATCTCACGTGGCGACGGTCTTTTGAGTGTCACAATAAAAAAATTAGGTGTTTATCAATTCTTTAAGCTCTTTTCCGGGTTTGAAATACGCGACGCGCTTCGCCGGGATATCGACAGCCGCTCCCGTCTTCGGGTTTCGCCCCTTTCGCGAATTCCTTTCGCGAACCCTGAAGCTGCCGAATCCGCGAAGCTCGATCTTCTCACCGGCATTCAGCGAATCGATTATGCTGTCGAGAACGATCTCAACCAGCTGCTCGGCATCCTTTTTGGTCATGTCAGCTTCGACTGCGACTTTTTCAACGAGGTCTGCTTTTGTCATCTGTATCGTCTCTCCCCGACCAATAATCTCCCAGCCTGATCTTAAGCAGATTTCTGCTCTGTTTCAACATCCGCCGTTTCTTCAGGGGCAGTCTCAGCTACGGTTTCACCGGTGGATTCTGCGGCCGGAGCCTCGTCCGCTGCGGTCTCGGCTGCCGGAGCCTCCTCCGACGCTGCTGCCTCGGTCGTGACGGGCTCATCGGCCTGCGGCTCGGTGACTTCAGCCGGAATTTCGGAAGGCGGTTCTTCAGCGACCACCGGAGCATCTTCGACGGCCGTTTCGGCAACTGCCGCCTGTTCTGCGTCGCCGATCGCATCGGCTTCAGTTGTTTCGCCCGCTTCCGCAGCTTCTTTCTTCGCCCTGCGCTTGTCCTTCTTTGATTCTTCTTTCGGCTGCTCCTCGGCAGTTTCAGCCGGAGCACCGAATTTCAGGTTTGCGAGTTCGCCAAGCGATGCCATTCCGCCTTTTGCCGCGCTTGTGTATTGGCGGGTATCGACGATCGGTTCGTCGTCCTTTCCGACGGCTCGGAACGAAAGACCGATCTTCTGATCGTCGTTCTCGATACGCAGGATCTTGAAGTCCATTTCCTGGCCAAGCTGGACGATGTCCTCGGGACGCTCGACGCGTTCCTCGGCAAGCTCTGAAATATGACAGAGGCCTTCAAGGCCTTCGCCAAGTTCTACAAATACGCCGAAGCTGGTGAACCTTGAGACCTTGCCGCGAACGGTATCGCCGGGCCTATGGGTTGCGACAAAACCTTCCCACGCACTCGGTGTCAGGTCCTTCATCGAAAGCGAAAGCCGCTGTCCGGCAGTGTCGATATGGGTGATGATCGCGTCGACTTCCTGGTCCTTCTTAAGCAATTCCTTGGGATGCTTGAGTTTCTTCGCCCAGGTTATGTCAGAGACGTGCACGAGGCCGTCGATCCCATCCTCGATCTCGACGAACGCACCGAAATCGGTGATATTGCGAACCTTACCGTGGATCTTTGATCCGACCGGATAACGCTCCGCAACCGTGTCCCACGGATTTTCCTGCAGCTGCTTCATCCCGAGGCTGATGCGTTTCTCTTCGGTGTCGACACCGAGAACCTGCACCTCGACCTCATCGCCACGGTGGTAAAGCCGCTTCGGGCTTGCCGTCCGCTTCGACCACGATATCTCGGAGACGTGGACCAGGCCTTCGACGCCCGGCTCCAGTTCGACAAAGATGCCGTACTCGGTGACCGATGAGACCCTGCCCTTGATCCGCGAATTGACCGAGTAAACCTCGACCACCGTCGACCATGGATCGGGCAGCAACTGTTTATAGCCAAGCGATATCTTTTCTTTTTCGCGGTCGAGCTTCAAGACCTTGACCTGAATGTGGTCGCCCGGCTTGAACACATCGCTTGGATTCTGGATGCGTCCCCAAGACATATCGGTGACGTGAAGCAACCCGTCGATCCCGCCAATGTCAACGAAAGCGCCGTATTCAGTGAGGTTTTTTATGGTCCCTTCGACGACGTATCCAACGTCGATCTTGTTCAGGGTTTCGGCCTTCTGTTCATTGATCACGAGATCGGTGATCACTTTGCGCGAGAGGACGATGTTGTTTCGCCTGCGGCTGAACTTGATTATCTTGGTCTCGATGTCCTGGCCGATGTAGGAATCCAGGCTGCGGATCGGACGCGAATCGATCTGCGAGCCGGGTAGAAAAGCTTCAATTCCGTTCAGGTCGACACGCAGGCCGCCTTTTGTTTTATCGATGATCCGTCCGGTAACGGTCGCCTCGTTGTTAAAGGCCTCTTCGATGTCGTTCCAGATCTTTCGGCTGACCGCGTCGGAACGCGATAGGATCGGCGGAGCATCTCCCGAATGGATGCTCTTGATGATCGCCTCGATATTATCGCCGACGCTTACAACGCCTTCGACACCGCCGGGAAATTCCTCTGCCGGAATGATACCTTCGCTTTTGTATCCGAAATCAACGAGTACGCCGCGGTCGGAAACGCCGACCACCTTGCCCTCGACCATCTCACCAGCGTGATAAACGGTCTGTTCCTGTTCGAACTGTTCGAGGATCGCACCAAAGTCGATCTCGCCGGCGTTCTGCTGCTCGTCGCTCGCTTCCTCCGCGGCCTGAATCGGAGCCGAGATACCCGCGTCCGGTTTTTCTGTTACTTCTGCAGCCGAAGATTCGCCGGTTTTCGTTTCTTCGGTCTGGTTGTTTGCCTCTGTTGCCATTTAATGTGCGTCGTCTTCCTTACTTAGTTTTCGCGTCAAATACCGAAACGATCGGATCCAAAATTGAGATTCGATCTCGAAGCGTTAAGGGTTTTTCAGCCGGAAAGGGTGTCAGGGAGGTTAGTTTAAGCCGCAACGGGAAGTTCCTGAAGCAACCGTAAGTTACCTCAACCAAAGTTATAGCTCGTCGCTGTAATAATGAACCTGTTCACTTGACCGGATAAAACTAAAATTTACACGTCGAAGTGCTTTTATGTCAAGACTTCGACGCCGAAAATGGGCATCGCCGCGGGCGTGACGCAAGCCGCTGATGGTCATCTTCAGGCAATATAAGCGTGCATTATGGCGAACCAAAGGCACGACCGTTTGAACTGAATTCGGACAATTGTGCGGCTGCGGCCAGTCTTCGCCGGCGCATTTCGAGCCTCGCACGGAAACTCCCGGCGAGGCTCGGATCGCACACTGTTTCGAAGCTAACTCCTTGTAATTAGGCTGCTTATGTTGCCAACGCCGCTGATCTTTTCCATCTCTTCTTTGGCGAGGGTCGAGGTATTTTGGATGCCCGCAAGGCGAAGCCGGAACTCGTCCGGGTTGGTCGAACCCCGAAGAGCCTCTTCGAGCCCGATAAGCCCGGATGAATAAAGGTAAAACAGCGATTGGTCAAATGTCTGCATTCCGTACTGCGACGTGCCCGCCGCGATCGCATCGCGTATCGACGAGGTCTTTTCTTCGTTAAGGATGTAGTCGCGTATAAGCGGTGTCGAAATCAGGACCTCGACCGCCGGGACGCGTGAACGGCCGTCGGCGGCCTTCATCAGTCGCTGAGAAATTACGGCCTTGAGCAATCCGGCAAGCTGTATCCTGATCGCCTTTTGCTGGTAGGGCGGAAAGGCCGAAATGATGCGCGTCAGCGTTTCTTGTGCGTCAAGCGTATGAAGCGTCGAAAGGACCAAATGTCCGGTCTCTGCGGCAACCAACGCGGTCTCTATCGTCTCTAGATCGCGCATTTCGCCGACGAGGATCACGTCCGGATCCTGACGGAGAGAACCGCGAAGAGCTTCGGCAAACGAACGCGTATCGACATCCACTTCGCGTTGTGTGATGAACGATTCTTTGTCCTTGTGAAGAAATTCGATCGGGTCTTCGATCGTGACTATGTGGCAGTTCCGCTTGGTGTTTATATGGTCGACGATCGCCGAAAGCGTTGTTGATTTACCCGAGCCGGTAGTTCCGGTCACGAGGATTAGGCCGCGCATCTCTTCGGATATCGAGGCGAGAATCGGCGGCAGGCCGAGTTCGGAAAACGTTTTGATGTGGTCTGAAATTACACGGGCAACGATGCCGATCGAATTGCGTTGCTGAAAGATATTCACGCGAAAACGCCCAAGGCCCGATACGCCGTAACCGATATCTACCTCAAAAACGTCCTTAAAATGCTGTTTCTGGCGGTTCGACATCATCGAAAATGCCATCTCGAGCGTCTCGTCCTGGTTCATCTTCGAAACACCGTCGAGCGGCCGAAGTTCGCCGTTGATGCGGATCACGGGTGTCGAGCCGGCACGTAGATGCAGATCCGATGCACCGAAGCTCATCGCCATGCGCAGAAGATCGTCTATTCTATTCAGCATAAAAGGGAAAGGTATCGGACAATGGCCGGGAATAGCTCGGGGGCTGCCGGGATTGACGCAGGACGGTTTGGTGATCTGGTAAGACTTGGGCCGCGGACGCAAAAACCGTCAAAACAAGTTTAACGTTTTTGTACAATGACCGTCAACAAAAATCCGATGTTCGTCGCAGCGAGCTTCCCGGTCGAGTAAACAAAGACCGTCACCTCGGCCAGCACCCCGCCGACGTAGCGGTGCTTCTTGACGCGTTTGCCCTCGCCGTCATAGAAATATTCGCCGATCAGTTCATTGCTTGGGCCCCCGGACCTCTTTCTGTTTGTTGTCGCCATTAAAGACAAAGCTCCGCCCCGAATCGGCGGGGTCCGTGACCAGATTGCCGTTCTTGTCAAAGGCGTAGCCCTGCCCGGCTGTAAAGCGGTTCGTGTTCGCATCGATCGCCGGGTGGGTAAGATTCGTCTGCGAGATCTGCGACGCACCGATGAATTTGTCGTGGCTCAGCCGATTGCCATAACGGTCATAGGTAAACCCCTGCTCCCACGTCCGCGTGCCGTTCTGCGTTTCCTTCGCATTGACGAGCCGGTAAAGCGAGTCGTATTCGTACCCTGTTACGAAGGGCTGCGGGAGGCCATCAAACGAAAGCGTCTGCCGGGCGATGTTCCCGGTGTTCGTACTTGCGTCAACAGTGCCATTCGACTGAAGCTCACCGTATTCCTTCTGCAGCTTCCACAGGTTGCCCGATTCCGGCCCATGGCCAAGCGCAAATTCCGTCACCTGCAAACGGGTATTGAACTTCGCAGCCTCCCAAAGCCCATTGCCAAGCTTCAGCTTTTCGATCCGCCCGTCAGGCACATATCCGCAGGCAACGACCTAGCTGCCGTAGTCCTTTATGCCGGTGGGTCAAGGTAAAGCGTTCGCTGGCCGCTTTCTGTTTGCAGGACGAGCCTATTCTTCTCGAAAGTTGTTCGCGTAACAAGGTCAAAAGATTCGCTCTTTAGAACTAGACCGTTCTTGTTGACGACCCGCATAAATGCTTCTTCCAGAATAAGAAGTTCGTTATCTGAAACAAGATGAAAACCAATCAAAGGTGTTGTTAGCTCCAACGATGCCTTAAGTTCTAGTTCATAGGACACAAAAAACACACTTCTTCCAGTATCAAAAACTATGCGGTCTTGCCAAAAGATAAGATTCAAGTCCTCCTCATTACTCTCACTACGAAACGACAGTACAAATTCGATATCTTGAGTAAGCGAATCATATCCGATATAGCATATAGGGTTCTGACCATCATCCAAATCAATCGAAAGAACTCTTTCGACAGGAACCTGGTTAAGAAAAGCCAACTCCTCACGTGAATTAGAAAATTGCATACTCCGTAAAAATCGATTCTGGAATATTTGTTTCATAATCAAAAACCAAGCTTGTTTAATTCAGTAGCACTTAGTCTAGGCATTGACTGGGGCATTCCCTTTCCAAAGAAATTCATCGTGACTAAGCGATTTCCGTCCCAAACTGTTTGGAACTTAAGTCCACCATTTGGTCCCATTATAAGCCCTTCACGCAGGATACGCCCATTTGTTTGAAGGGTTCCGGCCGAAGATGAGAAGTTAGCCTTAAAAGTCTGGCCGACATGGGCACGACCCGCTGCGTCGTCAAAGATGCCGATTCGGCCAAGCTGCTGTTGCATTGTCGTGGACCGTTGAATGTTATGAAGGTCACCAGTAGCACGACCAAATGCATAATCCAGTTTTGTGCCCAATCGAGGAATACGAGTCGCCGCCGCGTTGAGACCGCCGCCCCCAGCTATACTGCCAACAGTTAGAAGGCCTTGGGTTTGGAAAGCGGACTGCGCTTCTGCTCTGTTTTGATACTCGGCATATTCGACGAACAGCGGGAGGTTGAACATCCGTCGTGCCGAAAAGGACCCGCCGACCGTATGAAAGATCGGAAATTCTATTGGTGCATTAACTGTACCTGCGAAAAAGTTCCAGGCTCCGGTTCTCCAACCTCTTGCACGATCAAAAATCGCGGCCGGATTCCCTAGGCAAATAGTCGTATATCCAGCACATCCCAAAGATAATGGTCGGTTTAGAAAGGCATCGTACTCAGATTGAGTCAGAATCTTATTTGCATACCTGTCAAGATAACCATTGCCCTTCTCCGTTGTGCCGCTTACCCATTCGGTAATCTGGAAGTACAACTTATCTCCGAAATCGACTGCTTTCCAATCGTCGCCTGGGTCCTCTCCGAACCATTTGTACGTAAATCGCTGACTATTTGCAATTGGTTGTCTGTACCAATCTAAACCCGTCGGATCGCTCCGCACGATAGGATTGTTACTTGTGTAGATGTACCGGTTGAAGGTTTGTGGGTTTGAAGACCGTCCAGAAGCCAGCAATGGATCCACCGCCGTGAATCTGCCAAAGCGATTTTCGTACATTCGGGCTTCGGCGAAGTCGAGCTGGGTTTCTTTGTCCTTTTGGTAGCCGGTGAATTTCTGGCGGATGTCGTCCTGGCTGGAGGAGTATTTAAGGCCGGTGTCGCCCGTTCGGCCGCCGACGCCCGTGTAAAGCTCCTCGCCAAAGGGCATGAAGTCCCGCCGGGCCTTCACCTGCCCAAACTGGACCGTGATCACCCTCGGTGTCCCGAGATGATCGGTCGTCGTGTAGGCGACCGTCGGAGTCTGCGAGGGCTAGTTCGAATACTCCGCAACGAGCTTGCCTGAAGAGTAGACAAAGACGGTTTCTTCAGCGAGTACACCGCCGGCATACCTTTGCTTCTTGATCCTTTTACCCTCGCCGTCATAGAAATAGCGTCCAACCACTTCCGAACCGCATTTTACTTCAGTCTGCTCGTTATCGCCGTTGAAAACAAACGTTCGTGCAGATGACGTGATCGAATCGACATCCGTGATGACATTTCCGTTCTTGTCACAACCTTACAGTCCTTGCGAATCGACAGCGTCACGAAGCTTTCCTAACTTGGGACGGAGGCCTTGGAATCCGTCACCTAAGGCGGGATTAGTTCGAAAAAGCAACTTCGTACTGGTTCCAAAAGTTGTGGAAGCTTTTCTCAAACCAGGTGTCGAAGCTAGGCCAATATTCCTCAGGGTGAAAGAACTTGCGACCTGTCCGTCCAATCCTGGTTTTTCCATCGCCGGTCCTCTCAAAAAATATCCAGTCATCGTATAAACTTCCGAAAAACACAACTGAGCCAGGACTTCCAGTCGGGCGTTCGGAGGCTTGGTTTAGCGCCACTAGATCAAATGGTTGCCAAGCTTCATCCCCTACCCGGACATAGCGATTTCTCTTGCCCCACACTTGCATCTGATAACCAAACAATTTCAGGCCATTCCAAGACTGAAAAAAAGACCGCAAATCGTTCGGAAAAGGCGTTGAAAGCTCCCTTTCTATTGCTTCGATTGTCGTTACGGAAAGTGGAGCAAACAATACATAGTGCCAAGCCTGTGGTGCAATTTTCGGTGCCGGAGAGATTAGCCTCGTTCCGTTCTCAAGAATTCGCTCCCCCCGGGACGTGATGGTATTGAGCTTTTCGCAAACAACTTCTTCAATTCCTTTCATACAAATTTGACTAACGGGGTCTACGAACTACTGGCCGTCCTTCAGATATATTACGCCAATTCCTCTCATGAGCTTCAAAGTGTTCTGGTCTAGTCTTGAATTCAACGTTGCTTGGGTCACGGGCTTGCTCTGGATGCCCATTCACGCTGTTAATATGATGTCCCTCGTATCCCTTCACGCGACCGGTCTCGAGAAGTTGTCGTTTTTCTTCTGCCGTCCAGGGGCGGGTTCCTTCGCCAGTTTGCCGAACTAATTCAGCTTCCTGTTTCCATGCTTGGTCAACTCCATATTGCCGATCCGCTTCGATGCTTGCAATCATTGCATTCTCATGCTGTGTTTCAGCCGTTTGCCTAACAAACTGTTCGGCAAGCAGCCCCTCGGTGAAAACAGTAGATGCAAAAATGAAGCCGCCTGCCCCGACGGCTGGTACTGCTGAAAGTCCACCGATGGCTCCAGCAGCAAGCGTTAGCCCCAAAAAGTTTAGGGTAGCGGGACCGCGCGCGCCAAGATCCTCAAGCAGGGCGGTATTAATCGGATCCTTGGTTTGTGACGTAGGCTGTTGCCGTCTTGTCGGCCGGGCTGCGTCGCGATCAAGGCCGTGCTGCCGCCACCCGCCAGCCCAAACGGTATACTCGTACCCGTCGATTCCTTTAATTCGTTGCTTGCCGCCTGTCCATCGATCGTTGTACGTTAGTCCCGACTTGCTCGAATAGCCGCGACGGCTCGAGAACGCGTATCTTCCCGGTTCGATTTCTGTGTAGTAGACGGGCCCATTTACGTCTCCCATCTGGAGGCCGGTTGGATCAGTGTAGAGCAGCGGATTATTAGCCACGTACACATAACGATTGAACGTCTGAGGATTGACTGATTTGCCCGAAGAGATCAGCGGATCGACAGCGATGAACCGTCCGTGGAGGTTCTGGTACATCCGGGCTTCGGCGAAGAGATCGTTGAAATGATAGAGCACCCTTTCGATCTACAGCTGCAGTTTCCTCGCCAAATTCCCAGAATTTCATCAGAAGATCGTAGCTCAGCAGGATCGACCCCATTCTTTCGCTCAGGAATTTTCCATTTCTTTTCGGGGCCGACAGAGACGGACTTTGGACTATTGTTCGGTGCGGTAATAGAATCTTAAGTTTTGAGCAACAAAATGGAAAATTCTGTAACGATCAGATCGGTAACCCCGAGTTTTGCGATCGCCGGCGGCGAGATCGAGGTTGCGACCGACGGCTTTTCCGCCATTCACGGCGAATTTGGATGCTATATCGGTGCATTACCCGCCCGTGTCGTCGCGGCATCGTCGCGACGTGTTCTGGCGATCGTACCCGAAGGGGTCGCGGGCGAGGCCGGCGTCGAACTCGAGAATCGTCAAGGCCGAAGCAATACGGTAACGATCAATGTTGGACGGACGATCGCCGAAGAAATGCATATCGTGGCAAATCCGGCAATAGATCCGCGCGACGGCTCGGTGATCATCACACGCTCGGGCTCGCGCGGGCAAAAGCTCGAACACACGCTCTACCGGATCGAGCCGGACGGTTTCGTCGACGAACTGCCCGCCGAAATAATGAACCCGACCGGCATCGCGTTCTCGCCGAATGGCGAAATGTACGTCACGAATCGTGCCGAAGGAACCGTATGCCGCATCGATCACGGGGAAGGCGTCGCTGTCTACGCCTCGGGGCTTGGCATTGCCACCGGGATCGCATTCGATGCCGAAGGCGTGATGTACGTCGGCGACCGGAGCGGAACGATCTATCGGATACGCGAATTTGGCCGCGTTTCAGAATTTGCAGAGGTCGAACCTTCGGTCGCGGCCTATCATTTGGCATTTGGGCAGGACGGACGGCTTTTCGTGACGGCGCCCGGACTCTCGAGCCACGATTGCATTTACGCGATCGACGCCGATGGAAAGGTCGAGCGGTTCATCCGCGGTTTCGGCAGGCCGCAGGGTTTGGCCTTCGACATCGAAGGGAACCTTTATGCGGCGGCTTGTTACAAAGGTCGGCACGGCATCGTCAGGGTCGATCCGGCCGGGATCGCTGCCGAAACGGTCGTTGCCGGAAACGCGATGGTCGGGCTTTGTTTCGATCGCGACGGCAATATGATCGTCGCTACGAACGACACGCTCTATTCTCTCGAGATGGGAATTAACGGAGCTCTGAATGTTTAGCGAATCGGCAGATCGGATATTGATCTTCGTCGCACTCGCAGCGGTCATCGCATCGTGTGCCGCGCGTTCCGGTCCAGTGGATTCGAACAACGCTGGAATTCAACCGACCCCTATTCCCACCGCAGAAAAGACGCCGGACCAAACCCTGTCAAAACGATTCGGTTCGATCGCCGAAGAAGCAAAAGGGAAGGTCGGCGTTTACGCCCTTGTGCTTGAGACAGGTGAATTTGCCGTGCTTAACCCGACCGAGCGTTTTGCGATGCAAAGTGTGGTCAAGGTTCCGATCTCGATGGCGGTGATGAAGATGGTAGCGGACGGCAAATTGACGCTCGACACCAGGATCAAGATCGAAAAAGAGGAATTTGTCCCTGCTGGAATGCATTCGCCGATCCGCGACAAGATTCCGAATGGCGGCGAGCTGACGATCGGCGAATTGATCGAATCGGCAGTTTCAGTGAGCGACGGCACGGCGAGCGATGTGCTTCAGCGGGTGGCCGGCGGAGCGAAAGGCGTTCAGGCATTTATTGACCAACTCGGTGTTTCAGGGATGAATGTAAGGCACACGCACAAGGAATTTGCAGCCGATTGGGATCTGCAGTACGAGAATTCGATAACCGCGGAGTCTGCCGTTCGTTTACTACAGAAACTTTGGGAGGAAAAGCCGGCAGCTTCGCCGGGGGACGATCAGAAGGAACCGATCGTCCTGAACCATATGTACCGCACACCGACCGGGCCGAATCGTTTGAAAGGCCTGCTTCCGGCGGGAACGCCCGTGGCTCATAAGACCGGCACCGGCCGCAAGCGGAACGGCATAACGTCAGCGACCAATGACGTCGGCATAATTACGCTGCCGAATGGCGATCATCTTTTCATCGCGGTACTTGTGGGCGATTCGGCAATGGACGAGAAGACACGTGAAGCCGTTATTGCGAAGATCGCCAGGTCCGCCTGGGACACATGGATCGTCCGAAAGCAAGATCAGCGGATCCAATTGTAGACATTCCGCTCGAAAAACTCGTTCGAGCCTTCGGTCTTGACTTCTTTCTTTATAGAAAAGGTACTGCCGGTTAGAGAGTATGTGAAACGGAACATCGCCTTCTTATCGTTGTCCATGCCTTCCGATTCGGTCACGATAGTCAGGCCATTGGCGTCTCTCAACCGAGAAATCACTCTTTGGCCGTTGAATGAAGTACCGTCCGGGGCGATAGTCACGAACGACGAACTATCGGCACGAGGTTCGTTGGGGTACTTGAAATCGAACTTCCAGCCCCGCTCGTTGTTTGGCAGCCGTTCAACTATAAGATCGGACGCGATAGACGTATTTTTGTTCGAACTGTAATCGAGGTAACTGAGGCTTCCGGTCCATCGCGGTCCTTCGAGAACCCTAATGTCATCTGCTTCGACCCTTGCGGGTTGTGCGAACGCAACAAGTGCGGAAAAGACAATAACGGCGAGCAATAGAACGATCTTCATGCTGACGGCTTCGATAGCTGATTAGCACCGGATTCACACAAAGCTGAAAGCCTGCGCCGCTTCTGAACAGAGATCGGACGCAGGTCTTCGGATCGGCGTGAATGTATGGAATTGTTCGCTAGTCTTCGTCCTCGTGCGCCCGCACGCGCCCAGCGGCAACAGCTTCGTCGATCACCTTTTGAGCAAGATTTCCGGGAAGCGGATCGTAATGAGAAAACTGCATATGGTACGACCCGCGAGCCTGCGTGACGCTATTTAGCTTCGATTGGTAGTCGAGCATTTCAGATAGCGGCACCTTTGCCTTGATTACCTGCTGTTTGCCCCTCATCTCCATCCCACCGACTCGTCCGCGGCGGCTGTTCAGGTCACCCATTATGTCGCCTGAAACCTCCTGGGGCGTAAAGACCTCGACGTCCATTATCGGTTCGAGGAGCGTTGGCCTGGCCTTTTCCATCGCCGCCCTGAATGCCTTTCGGCCCGCGGCACGGAAAGAATGCTCGTCGGAGTCGACCGTATGATAACTGCCGTCGATGAGCGTGACCTTAAAATCGACCAACGGATAGCCCGCAACGGCTCCGCCAGCGGCGGCTTCGATAATGCCTTTTTCGATCGCCGGCCGGAAGTTCTGCGGAACCGCACCGCCGAAGATCTTATCGACCCATTCAAAACCTCCGCCCCGTTCGAGCGGCTCGAAGATGACCTTACAATCGCCAAACTGGCCGCGGCCGCCTGATTGTTTCTTATGGCGGCCTTGAACCTCGGCCGAGACGGTAATGGTCTCTTTGTATGGAACTTTCGGCGGATGCAGAGCGACCTCGACATGGTAACGGTCAGCGAGTTTCTTGACGACCGTCTCGATGTGAAGCTGACCTGAACCCGAAAGTATGAATTCTTTGGTTTGTGCGTCCCGATCGAAATGCAATGACGGATCTTCTTCAAGAATCTTGTGAAGAGCCGCGGATATCTTGTCTTCGTCGGCTCTCGATTTCGGTTCGATGGCAAAGGCGATGGCGGCCTCGGGGTACTCGACCTTTGGATACACGATCGGTTTCGACTTTTCGCAGAGCGTGTCACCGGTCTGCGTATCTTTGAGCTTAACGACAGCGATAATATCGCCCGTCGCCGCCTCCGGCACCTTGTCGAGGACCTTGCCCGAGATAACGTGCAATGCTCCAAGCCTTTCCTGCGTGTCTCGGGTCGAATTCAGGACCGTTGCGTCCGAAGCAACTTTGCCGCTGACGACCTTCATCACATTTATTCGGCCTGCGAACGGGTCGGCGATCGTACGAAATACATACGCCGAGAACGGTTCGTCATTGGAATACTTTCGAGAGACCCGTTCGCCCGTCATATCATTGTCGGCAAATCCATATTCAGCTTCATGCGTAGCAGGATTTGGGGCAAACTCGACAATGTGGTCGAGCAGGATCTGGAGCCCGACAAGGTTTGTCGATGAGACCGCGTAAACAGGGCAAAGTTTGCTTTTCGCGATCGCTTTTGCAAGGTTCGGATAGATATCTTCCTCAGGGAGCGTGCCGTCATTAAAGTACTTTTCCATCAGAGCGTCGTCTGATTCGGCAACCAACTCAATAAGGCGTTCTCGCGTGCGCTCAAAGACGTCGCGGCCGGCCTCAGGAAGCGGTATCTCCTTTGCCACGCCGCGTTCGTCAAATTCGTAGGCCTTTTGATGAACAACGTCGACAACTCCTTTGAAATTTGCTTCGCTGCCGATCGGCAGTGTGAACGGAACTATCGAACGCGCGAAACTGGACGAGGCGGTCTCTAACGCGTGCCCAAAATCGGAGTGCTCTTTATCGAGCTTGTTTATCACCATGAACCGTGGAAGCAGGAACTCATTGGCATACGACCATGTTTTTTCGGTTTGTACCTCGATCCCGTGGACGCCATCGACCACCACCAATGCGCAATCGGCTACACGAAGCGCGGGGCGGGCGTGCGACACGAACGCCGCATAACCAGGCGTGTCGATCAAATTTATCTTTGTGTCCTTATACTCGAGGTGGGCAAAATTGTTGTTGAGCGAGATCTTTCGTTCGATCGAATCATCTTCGTAATCGGTAACAGTAGTGCCTTCGTCTACCTTACCCCATCGAGTAGTGGCTCCGGCGATGTGCAAAAGACTCGAGACGAGCTGGGTTTTACCCGCGTCGCCGTGTCCAATGACAGCCAGGTTCCTGATATTCTCAGTTGCAAATGCTTTCATTTTCGGCAAGATCTCCTAGTAGGTTGGAATTGGTCCCAACGCAATTGACCTGAACTTGGTCATCCGTCTCTGACCTTCGATGACCGAATGACCGTACGCTCGTAGTTTGCACGTGCGAGCGGAATCAGCGCATTGCGTGATGGTAAATCGATAATTTATCCGAGTGGGAGAGATATGGCAAGCAGTCGCCATCCCGACAGTTTGGGAAGATGATACGTCGGCGTGTAGAATCTAGCTTCGCTACGTAAGGTTACGGTGCGACATCAAAGTGGCTCCAGTACAGAAAGATAACAGCAGATGCGGCGGCCCGCGTGCCGCTATTGACCGGGCGTGGCTTCGGCTCGTTCGTGCCTACACGTTCAACACGCCGATCTCGAGGGGCCGCCACCGAGCCTATCTCTTTGCAATGCGGTTCTCTCGACACTTGCCTACCGGCGAGGTCGTTTCCACCCATGACGGCCGAAAGCTCTATGCCGACCTGACGACCGGAATGCAGACGACCGTGTTTTTTCTGGGCGAATACGAAAAGGCGATCACGGAAATTGTGGTTAAGCTTGCGCAGGCAGGTAAATGCCGATCGTTTCTTGATGTCGGGGCGAATTTCGGTTGGTACACTACATTGTTCCAACGATTGACCGCGAATTTAGGCGAAGTGCACTCATTCGAGCCTGTGCCACCGATATTTGCGAATCTGAAAAAGAACTTCGAATTGATGGGAAGCCCGGCGAACGTACACATCAACAATCTTGCCCTTGGCGACGAGAGAAAAGAGATAACGATAAATCTTTTCAGCGGATTGTCGACCGGCCATGCTTCGATATCGAACCATGGCCGCGACGACGCTGTGCCGCATGTGGCACAAATGAACACGTTGGACAATTATCTGGCTGAAAATGCGGTCGGTGAGATCGACTTTGTAAAGGTCGATATCGAGGGTGCCGAGATGTCGTTCCTGAACGGGGCGACGACGCTGTTCAAGCAAAAAGTGCCGCCAGTATTCTTAATGGAGATGGCATTGAATCAGACTCGCGATTTTGGATACGAGCCCAACGCGCTGATCGATCGTGTAAATCAAAACGGCGATTATAAGTTCTTTTGGATCGACGAGATCGCCGGGAAACTTGTTCCTTTTGAGCACTTTCCTGATGGCCACATTGGTGCGAACGTGATCTGTATTCCCGACCGAGGCAGGGATAGTGTGATGGATGCGGCGCAGCTGTTACTTCGTTGAATGCTTTCATGACGCGTTCGAGCCTCAACGTGTTAAGATTTGGACGTTATTTATGAGCGATTTTGATCATAAGGTCGGTTCTCTGGATCTTGCCCTTTTCGAGAAGATCGAAAGCCAATCGACCGAGGACGATAAGCGTTCGCTTTTGGCAATTCAATCTGCGGTGCGCGAACTCGATCCCGAATACGTTTACCTTGAGATCGGTTCGTATCTCGGCGGCAGTATCCAGCCGTTTTTGCTCGACGATCGCTGCAAAGAGATCATTTCGATAGACAAGCGTCCGACGAAGCAACCCGACGCGCGCGGCTTCGATTACACGTATTTGAACAATTCAACCGAGCGTATGATGGAGAATCTGCGATCAGTGTCGGGCGAAGGGATCGCGAAGATCATTGCGATCGACGGGAGCACGGCGGATATCGATCCGGCCCGGATCGAACGTCCGGTCAAGCTGTGTTTCATAGATGGCGAGCATACCGATACCGCGGTCGTTCGTGATTTTGAGTTTTGCAGACGGGTACTTGATCCGAAGGGCGGCGCCATCGTTTTTCATGATTCGCAGATAACCTATAACGGCATCGCACAATGTGTGAAACAACTCGAAGGCGAAGGGGTCGATTTTCGAGCGTACAATCTCCCGCACATCCTATTTGTCATCGAGTTCGGAGATCTTCCGATACATGCTCATCCGTCGATCTTCGAAAGGCTTGTGAACAATCATCGCGGTTATCTGTTCTCGCTGCAGGACAATGATAAATTTCGCCGATTTGCGACAAAATATCCGTTTCGTGCGGTCAGGAACATGATCGCCAGGGTTAAAAGGGGCAACGTCAGCCAGTAGGCCCCGACAGCCAATGTCCGGTCTTAAGCGATCTATGCGATAATCTTGTTTGGTTGGACTCAGTTCCGATTTTGGCTCAGCTACTGGCAGGCAATTTCGCAAATTACGAACCCGGGAAACGTCAGATCAAGGAACGCGCATCGTAATATGTTGCGCCATATCACACGAGATTCGACAAACCAACGGATGATCCATAATGAATAGTCGATTGCGAATTAGAAAGAGTTCATTAACGCTTAGTGCTGCGATGTCGGTACTGATCTTTGTTTCGCTTGTTGCGGCACAAGAGTTGGTTCCCGTCCGTGACCTCACGGGAGCAAGCAGTGTTTTCATTTTTCGCGGTGTTTCGAAATCGGTTTCGAAGCGATTTGTAACGCAATCCCGTGCAAAGCGCTCGGTCCAGCAGAGAGCTGATAGTGCCAGAAGGGTAAACACACAGTTCACCAAGCTTGCGAAGATCGAGCCTAGGCGAGCACGTGTTGCCTCTGTCAACCCCGACGATCCCAAACTCAAGAAAATCGCTACGATGCCGAAAGAAGAGGCCTCAAAGCTTTTTGCAGGTGTCGGAGAATATCACATGGATCGCAACGCATATGACAGCGCCATCGATTTTTTCCGCGAAGCATTTACGATGGACCCGTCGAATGCTGTTGCTAAGGCCGGACTCAGCGAAGCTTTAGCACTTAAAGGCAACGAACTACTTGCCAGAAACAGTACCGCGATCGCAAAGAGATTTTTCGAAGAGGCCTTGTCCTACAATCCGAGAAATTCGCCCGCGTTTTTTGGCCTTGCCGAAGTACTTTCTGACAGCGGAAACGAAGCTGAGGCACTTGTGAATTATGAAAAGGCTCTTGAGTACGACGGCGATCTTACCGAGATATACATTCCTTTGGGCATTCTTTACTATCAGCAGAACAATCTTGCGAAATCGGACGAATTATTGTCAAAGGCGATCGGCATAGACGCGAACGATGCCCAGGCACAGCATTTTCTCGGGTTGATCAGGCTTCAGCAGGGCCGTAACGAGGAAGCTGCGGCGGCATTCGGCCGGGCAAAGACGGCCGATCCGGGGCACGCAGAAGCGTTCTATTACTCCGGCGAAGCGATGACCCGCCTTGGTAATCGTGAAGCTGCGATCGAAGATTTTCGAAAGGCGATCGCGATCCGAGATAACTACTTCGAGGCGTGGTACGGCCTTGGTACCGCACTTTTCGAATCAGAGAATTATGCGGAAGCGGTCAAAGCATTTGAACGTGCAAAGCGCCTGCGTAACGATAACGCAGAGGTCGTCGCAAACCTCGGCGATGCATATCGGCTGTCAGATGACCCGGCGTTAGCCTCAAATAGATATAACCTCGCTGAGAGCAATTACAATCTTGCTGCACTCTTTCTTGAGCGCCGTCCGGACTTTGCGACCAATACTGAGATCCGGCAGTTGACGGCTGATATTTACGCCCGAATTGCTTTTGCGATCGGCAAACAGTGCGAGATAAACATTCGAGAGGCAAAGGCCTGCAAATGGGATGTCGCTATCAAGGCACTGGCCCGTGGTGCAGAGATAAGCAAGAGCGACATGGATTTCGCAAATCTCGGTTGGGCCTTTTACAACGCCGGCCGGGCTGATCTGGCATTCAATCGCCAGCCTGAGGGCCGCGCGAATCTCGAAAAGGCACGTGACAGCCTGATCAGATCGATCGATGCAAATCCGAATTTTCTGGATGTGCCGCTTACAAATCTGGGCAAGGTGTACAGCGAATTGGGTGACCATCGAAACTCGATAGCGACCTTTAAGAAGGTTGTCGACAGAGACCCGAGGTCGGTTTCGGCGCTCAATGACCTGGGTGTTGCTTACTTAAAGGCCGGCAATTTTAAGGACGCGGTATCGCAGCTTAAGAAAGCGGTTGACCGTGACGATAAATTTGCGGATGGTTACCTGAATCTCGGACTTGCCGAATTCAAGAATGGCAACCTCGACGCTGCCCGAAAGGCCCATGCAAGGTTGAGGGCCATCGGGCGTCCTGACCTCGCAACCATGCTCGAAAAATTGACCGGCGGGGCGGTGAAAGGGTAACCGCCTTTGATCTCGACGGGCATTATTAGGGGCGATGGCGCCCCTTATTTGTTGAATTCAATACCCGCTTCATTGTTAAGCGCCGTCGTTCGAACAAGTGAAATGTCGATCGATATTCAGGAAAATGTCTCACTTGCACCATTTACGACACTAGGTGTAGGCGGGCCCGCAAAGTACTTTGTTGAAGCTGCGACTGAAACCGCGCTTGTCTCCGCCCTTTCGTTTGCAAAGGAACGCGAACTTTCGGTGTTTATTCTGGGCGGCGGGAGCAATGTACTGGTCGCCGACGAAGGTTTCGACGGCATCGTCATCCACATCCGCATCGACAGTTCTGAGTTCCGGCAGACTGCCGCTGCTTACCCTTACGAATCGGACCGTACGAACAGCATACGAACCATCAGGGCCGGCGCAGGCGAGAATTGGGACGACTTTGTCAGATCGTGCGTCGAAAACGATCTTGCAGGTGTCGAATGCCTCAGCGGGATCCCCGGATATATCGGCGGAACGCCGGTGCAAAATGTTGGTGCCTACGGGCAAGAGGTTTCGGAAACGATAATGGAAGTTCATTGCGTTGACCGCGAGACATTGAAGCCCGTCCGATTAACGAATGCCGAGTGTGGTTTTGAATACCGGAAGAGCATCTTCAATTCTTCATCCGCTGCCCGTTTCGTCATATGCGAAGTTACTTACGGACTTCGAATCGGCGGGAAGCCGAAGATCATCTATAAGGAGCTGATCGAACGGTTTCGTGGCCGAGAGCCATCGCTTACTGAGGTTCGCGAGGCGGTATTGGCGATCCGCAAAGCCAAATCGATGGTCATCGATCCGGCCGATCCGAACTCGCGAAGCGTTGGTTCGTTCTTCAAGAATCCGATAGTTCCGAAGTCGATATTTGAGAAAATAGCCAGGAACTCGCCCAGCGAAGTCCCGTTTTTCCTGTTACGCGATGGTTTTGTAAAGATTCCGGCTGCCTGGTTGATCGAGGCAGCAGGCGTCGGAAAGGGTTTTGTCCTGGGCAACGCCGGGGTATCTGAAAACCACTCGCTGGCGATCGTAAATCGAGGCGGCGCGACGACGTCTGAAATAATATCTTTGAAACAATTGATCCAATCAAAAGTCTTGGAGCGTTTCGGGATCGAGTTAATGCCTGAGCCAGTCTTGGTTGGGTTTAATATGCAAGTTTGATTCGGCAAAATTCCTCACCTGATCGCGTCTAAATCGGGTATAATTCCTGTTTGTCAAGGGATACTCTTTTCCTGCCACGAGGTGCTCCAATGTTTCGCAAAAATCGCACTGTCATTTCCGGGATCGCTTTGGTTACTCTCATATCGTTCGTCGTTGGGCCGATGACCTCGATCCGGGCGAATGATATCGTTCCGTCGAGTGATATAACGGGCGGCTCAAGCGCTTTTGTGTTTCGGGGCTCGAGCAAACGGCCGCAAGCGAGATCGGCCGCCGCACGGGGCTATCTTTCCACAGGCGGCAATGCAGCTTCTGCGAGGGTTAAGGTCGGAAACCAATTGGCGGCAAAACGAAAGCGTAAGGCCGATGCCGCTAAGGCAAGACAGGCCGAGCTTGCCCGTCAGCGTGCCCGTGAGCGCAATGCTCGGTTCAAACAATCGAATGTCTTAACGGCAAGGGCGGAAACTCAGCTCGACGGCGGCGAACTGGAAACAGCGATCGGGAATTTTCGCGAAGCGATCAAACTAAATCCGCAGAACAAAAACGCCCAACTAGGGTTAAGTGATGCATTGACCGCAAAAGGCATAGAAGCGTCCTCAACGGAACCAAACGGGTCGGCGACCGAAGTGCTCCTGGAGGCTGTTTCGCTTGACCCGCGAAACGATATCGCCTACGCGAAACTCGGCGAGATCAACGATCTGAAGGGCAATAACAAAGAAGCGATAAAATACTACGAAAAAGCGCTCGCGATCGATCCGGAATTGACCGCATTATATTTGCCGCTGGGTCTCGCTTATTCGGCTGAATCGAACAACGGAAACGCTCTTCGCTACCTGGAGCTAGCAGATAAGGCAGGAGCATCAACAACGGAATCCAGACTTGCGCGAGCCTCGATATTGAGCCGGCAGGGAAATCACGATGAAGCTTTGGCGGTGATCGATAATGTGATCGCCGCGGAACCGTCCAACGCTGCCGGATACTATGCGAAGGTCGGGGTCTTCGAGCAGAAAGGAGATGCGCAAGCAGCTTTTCTTGCCCTTGAAAAAACGGTCGAGATCGATCCGGCATTCAGCCCGGCATGGTTCGACCTTGGCGTGATCTATTACAATAAGGCAGATTATGGCAAGGCGGAGATCGCGTATTTGCAAGTGCTGAAATACGATGCCGCAAATGCACAGGCGCACGCAAACCTCGCCAGCACATACCGTCAGCTTGAACGATTTGCCGACGCGAATGCACAATATCGTGCCGCGCATGAAAAGGGCCTTAAGGGAGATGCGAACCTTTACAACGAATGGGGTTTTTGCCTCGGAAAGACCAATGAGTGGGACAAAGCCGCCGAGAGATTGAAGACCGCGGAAGAGTTAAGCCCGACGGCCGTCGACTATAACAATCTCGGTTGGGCGTACTACAACGGAGCCCGAGCCGATAGGCAGAATAATAACGAAGAAGAAGCAAATAAGAAGCTGGCCATCGCGAAGGCGTCGCTTGAGAAATCGGTCGAATTGGATCCGAATCTGCATGCGGCGTACCTGAATCTTGGCGCGACGAACAATTCGCTCGGCGATTTTCAGTCGGCGGTCAATGCTCTCAATCGGGCCCTTGCGATACAGGGCGATTGGGTCATTGCACTCAATCAGCTTGGCCTCGCCTATCGCGGCAGTAACGATCTTTCCGCCGCGGTCTCAACCTTTGATCGCGTCGTCAATCTCGACGGCAACAACGTCTTTGGTCTCTACGGCCTCGGCTCGGCACAGTTCGCGAGCGGCGACAAGAAGGGAGCGAAAAAGACGCAGGACCGGCTTAAGCGATTGAATCCGGATCTTGCAAACCAACTCGGGAATATAATTGCCGGCAAAGCGATCGAAGCCGGAAAGCAAAAACTCCGCGAAAAGGTCAGGATACCGGGAATTCCCTATTGACCGGTTAGCTTGGTTCTTTCGAGTGTCAAGCCTGGAAGCGAAGCGTCATTACCAACCGTTTCGCTTTTTTTCTTCCACTAACCGATATTCCGTTTGCGCACAGTTCGTCCGACTCCGTAATTTCTGTATAATCGTGAGTTTAGAAAAATGCCGCGACGTACAGATATTCACAAGGTCCTAATCATCGGCTCAGGCCCGATCGTTATCGGCCAGGCTTGCGAGTTCGATTATTCCGGAACGCAGGCCTGTCGGGCTTTAAAGCAGGAAGGTTTTGAGGTCGTCCTGGTCAATTCCAATCCGGCGACGATCATGACCGATCCCGAGATAGCCGATCGCACCTATATCGAGCCTCTGACCCTCGAAACATTAGCAGCGATCATCGAGAAAGAGAGGCCTGACGCTCTGCTGCCAACGGTCGGCGGGCAAACGGGCCTGAACCTTTCGGTCGAACTTTTCGAAAAGGGGGTTCTCGACAAATACGGGGTCAAGCTCATTGGGGCGAACATCGACGCGATAAAGGTCGGTGAAGACCGCGAGCTCTTCAAGAAGGCGATGGACGAGGTCGGTATCCCGTCGGCCAGGGGCGGATTCGCCCACACTTGGGAAGAGGCGAAGGCGATCGTCGAAGAGACCGGATACCCCGCGATCGTCCGGCCGGCGTTCACATTGGGAGGAACAGGCGGCGGCACTGCCTACAACCCCGAGGAATTCGAAGAGATCGCAAAAGGCGGTCTCGAAGCTTCGCCCGTTTCGCAGATCCTCGTCGAAGAATCGATCCTCGGCTGGAAAGAATACGAGCTCGAGGTGATGCGCGACCTCAACGACAATGTCGTCATAATCTGCTCGATCGAGAATTTTGACCCAATGGGTGTCCATACGGGTGATTCGATCACCGTAGCTCCTGCACAAACCCTCACTGACGTTGAGTATCAAAACCTCCGAGACATGTCGATCAAGTGCATCCGTAAGGTGGGCGTGGAAACGGGCGGTTCGAACATCCAATTTGCGGTCAACCCGGCGAACGGCGAAGTTCGCATAATAGAAATGAACCCGCGGGTCTCGCGTTCGAGTGCCCTTGCATCAAAGGCGACCGGATTTCCGATAGCGAAGATCGCGGCCAAATTGGCAGTCGGGTATACCCTGGACGAGATCCCGAACGACATCACAAAGAAAACTCCGGCGTCATTTGAGCCGACGATAGATTACGTTGTCACAAAGATACCGAAATGGGCTTTTGAAAAGTTTCCCGGAGCCGAGGATGTTCTGGGAACGCAGATGAAATCCGTCGGTGAGGTGATGGCTATCGGACGGACCTTTAAAGAAAGCCTGTTCAAAGGTTTACGGTCACTCGAAGCGGTGAAGCCGCTAAGGCTCGCTGATGTTCCTGAAGAAGAGCTTCAGCGCAAGCTCGCGCGTCCGAATTCGCAGCGGTTTTCCTACGTTACCTATGCACTTCAAAACGGCTATTCGATCGACGAGATCCACCGGCTGACGAGGATCGATCCATGGTTTCTGGATCAAGTGTCGCAGGTGATGGAGTTTCAGGAAACGCTCGATTCGAAGCCATTGGGTGAGTATACGGAGGAAGAGATCAGAACCGCGAAGGAGTTCGGCCTCTCAGACCGCCGGTTGTCTTTTTTGACCGGTGCATCTGAGACCGATGTTCGCGAGCATCGCAGGTCGGCGGGGATCGTGCCTGTCTATAAACGAGTCGATACGTGTGGGGCCGAGTTCGAATCGTATACTCCATACCTGTATTCAACATACGAAGAGGAATGCGAGGCCGAGCCGACTGGACGCCGAAAGATCATGATCCTCGGGAGCGGGCCGAACCGGATCGGGCAGGGCATCGAATTCGATTATTGCTGCTGCCATGCCTCGTTCGCTCTTCAGGGCGCTGATTTCGAGACGATAATGGTTAATTGCAATCCCGAGACCGTTTCGACTGATTATGACACCTCGGACCGGCTGTATTTTGAACCGCTTACGTTCGAAGATGTGATGAATATTGTCGAAGTCGAGCGTCCAGAAGGAGTTATCGTACAGTTCGGCGGGCAGACCCCGCTCAATTTGGCGGATAAACTGCACGCTGCCGGCGTACCGATCATTGGAACCTCTCCGGATTCGATCGATCTTGCTGAAGACCGAAAGCGGTTTTCAGCGCTGCTTCAGGATCTGAATATTCCCCAACCGCCAAATGGATCTGCAGTTTCGCCCGATGAAGCAAAGATCATCGCGGCTGAGATCGGTTATCCGATAGTCGTTCGACCGAGTTTTGTTCTTGGCGGGCGGGCGATGGCGATCGTCTACGACGAAGCCTCGCTCGATGAATACATGCGGACCGCGGTCGACGCCTCGCCCGAGAAGCCGATCCTGATCGACAAGTTTCTCGAACGCGCCGGCGAGATCGACGTGGATGCGCTTGCAGATGAAACGGCGGTTGTCATCGCCGGAATTCAGGAACACATCGAGGAGGCGGGAATTCACTCAGGCGATTCGTCGTCGGTATTGCCTGCCCAGAAGATCGCTTCAGAGCACCTCGAGACCATCCAGCACTATACGACGCTTCTCGCCAAGGCCCTGAAAGTAAAGGGTTTGATGAATATTCAATACGCAATACAAAGCGACCGCGTGTATGTTCTCGAGGTCAACCCGAGGGCTTCACGGACGGTGCCATTCGTTGCAAAAGCCACTGGCGTTCCTATCGCAAAGATCGCATCGCTGGTGATGGCCGGAGCCAATAAGCTTAGCGATTTCGGGCTGCCGCCAGTACTTCCGGTACCGCAGATATTTGTAAAATCGCCGGTGTTTCCGTTCAAGAAGTTCGCCGGCGTCGATCCGATCCTTGGACCCGAGATGCATTCGACCGGCGAAGTGATGGGCGTCGGTGCGAGCTTTGGCGAGGCCTACGGCAAGGCGATGGAAGGCGCTGGACTAAAACTTCCTTTGACCGGTAAGGCGTTTATCTCTGTCACCAATGCTGACAAAGGCCAGGCCGCGATACTCGCCCGGCGGCTCGTGAAACTCGGTTTCGACCTTGTTGCAACCTACGGAACGGCGATCAGAATGCACGAAGTCGGTCTCGATTGTGCAAGCGTATTCAAGGTGAACGAAGGCCGGCCGAACATCGCCGACCTCATCCGCCAGGGCGAAATATCGTTGATCATCAACACTCCGCTCGGAAAAACGTCGCATTACGACGAAAAAGCCATCCGAAAAGCAGCCCTTCAATTCAATGTCCCATGCGTGACGACCATTACCGGTGCCGAGGCGTTGGTCGAAGCCATCGCGACGAAGAAGTCGGAAGATCATCTAACGGTTCGCAGCTTGCAGGAGATACATCAGACCTCGATGAGTATCCGACAAAGCGGCTAAATAATGCTGCACGTTGTGGGAATCTGAGCCATGCGGCAACTGAACCGGGATTCGGCATCAATGAATCACGGCATCGATGCTCGTTCGCGATCTCGAAATCGCCCTTTTTTTCGATTCTTGACCAATCGAACCGGATGCAATAACTTTACCTACAGTTATTCTCAATTTAATCTTACATATCAAACAATGAATGAATCGCACGACCGCGAGATCATAGGCGGGCATCTGCTCGTGATCGGCGGCGCAGAGGACAAGTACAACGAGCGGCGGATATTGAAAAAGTTTCTCGAGCTGGCAGGCGGCGAGAAGGCCGAAGTACTCATCGTTCCGGTGGCGTCGGACTATCCGGAATTTGCGGCCGATGTTTATACCCAGGCGTTTCGCAACCTCGGAATTACGAATCCGAGGGTCTTGCGGGCAACGTCGCGCCAGGACGTATTTCAAGCCGATCCGAACGAACTGCTTGACGGCGTCACCGGTGTGTTCATAACGGGCGGCGATCAGATGCGGCTTGTTTCGCTCCTTGGAGGCACCGAACTCGCGGCAAAGCTTCGGAAAATGGTCCGCGAGACAAATATCGTGCTTGCCGGGACGAGTGCGGGAGCTGCGGGCATGAGTACGTCGATGATCGTACGCGGTGAGGCCGCGTCGCATCCGCACAAAGACGCTGTCAGACTCTCTCCAGGGCTCGGGTTTCTAAAGAACATTATTATCGATCAGCACTTTACGGAACGCGGCCGGATCAGCCGATTGATCACTGCCGTATCATACAATCCGTATAATCTTGGGATCGGGATCGATGAGAACACTGCGATAATCCTCGACCCGAATGGTGTGATGGAAGTGTTCGGACAAGGTTCGGTAACGGTCGTGGACGGCTCGCAGATCACCTACAACGAGATCGCCGAAGTGGCCGAACACGAGTCGTTCGGCGTTTGCGGCGTCCAGATGCATATACTGCGTGATGGTCTTGTTTACCAATATCTTGACCGGCATCCGCTGCAGCCGCCGCAGGAGTTCTTGTTGCCCGATCTCGGCTGAGACGTGACACTTAGAATCCGGGCACGGAGGCGGAGAGCTTTGTGCAGACCACATATCGAGAAATTAGATTCAATTGATCCAAAAAGATCGCACCTGAAGAGACTATGGAAATTCTTGAAATCAGAACACTTCGCGGGCCTAACTATTGGAGTGGTTACTGGAAAAAGCTGATCATTATGCGCCTCGATATCGGCGAGTTCGAGGACCGGCCGTCTGACAAGATCGACGGGTTTTATGGCCGGATGAACGAAGTGATGCCAACGCTCCTTGCTCATGGCTGCAGCTACGGCGAGGAAGGCGGATTTCTCAGGCGCGTTCAGGAAGGTACATGGGCCGGACACATAATCGAGCATTTCGCACTCGAATTTCAGACGCTTGCAGGTATGGAAACCGGTTACGGCCGGACGCGTGAAACCGAAGAACGCGGCATCTACAACGTCGTTTTCAGCTACCACGAAGAAGAGGTTGGAAGATTTGCCGCCCGCGTCTCAGTGCGTTTGTTTCTAGACCTGGTCGAGGCAAAGCCGACAGAGGAACTGAAGGCTCAGATAGCAGAGAACATTCAAAAGATGCGCGAGATCCGCGAGGAGGTCCGTTTTGGACCTTCGACCGGATCATTGGTCGAAGAGGCTGTTAGCCGCGACATTCCGTTTATTCGATTGAACGATCAATCGCTGGTCCAGCTTGGTTACGGCGTTCATCAAAAGCGCATCCAGGCGACAACGACCGCAAATACGAACATGATCGCGGTCGATATAGCCGGGAATAAACACGCCACTAAAACCCTCCTTGGCGATATGGGCGTGCCGGTGCCAAAAGGATACCGATTGAGGTCGGAAGAGGAGCTCGAAGACACGCTCGAGAGAATAGGATTCCCGGTCGTGATAAAACCGCTCGACGGCAATCACGGAAAAGGTGCAACGGTCGGCATCAAATCGCTTGAAGATGCGATGGTCGCTTGGGAGAAAGCGAAAGAGTATTCGCGCTGGGTCATCGTTGAGAAGCAGTTGATAGGCGCCGACTATCGGGCGCTCGTCGTAAACAACCGTTTGATCGCTGTAGCTGAGCGGGTCCCTGCACATGTTACGGGTGACGGAAAGCAGACGATCCAGCAGCTTATCGACGAAACCAATGCCGATCCGCGTCGCGGTTACGGCCACGAAAATGTGCTGACCGAGATCGATGTCGATAGCCAGACCTTGCGCTGCATCAAGAAAGCTGGGTATGAACTGGACAGTGTTCTGCCAAAGGGCGAAAAAGTCTACCTTAAAACGACAGCGAACATCTCTACCGGCGGCACAGCGATCGACGTGACCGACGAAGTGCACCCTGAAAACGTCTTTCTTTTCGAACGCATCGCACGCATTATCGGATTGGACGTTGCGGGTGTCGACATAATTGCTCCGAACGTGAGCGAACCGCTCCATGAGAACGGCGGCGGAATCATCGAGGTAAATGCCGCACCCGGATTTAGAATGCATCTTTCACCAAGCGAAGGTATCGGCCGAAACGTTGCGGAACACGTGATCGATATGCTCTTTCCGCCAGGTTCCGAAGCGCGAATTCCGATATTTGCGATCACCGGCACGAACGGCAAGACAACGACCACGCGACTGATCGCTCATATACTTAAGGGAAGCGGCCGGACTGTCGGGTTCACGACCACAGACGGTACATACATCCAGAATCAACAGATCGTTCAGGGCGACAACACGGGGCCAGTCTCGGCGCAGCTTGTCCTGAAGGATCCGACGGTCGATGTTGCGGTGCTGGAGACTGCGCGAGGCGGCATCATTCGTTCCGGCCTTGGGTTCGATCATGCTGATATCGGCGTCGTCCTAAACGTTGCAGCCGATCATTTGGGGCTGAAGGACGTGAATACGCTCGAAGATCTGGCGCGGGTCAAGTCGGTCGTACCTCGTGCGGTTGGCAAGCGCGGCTATGCGGTGCTAAACGCAGAAGACCCGCTCGTTTATCGGATGAAGGAACTGGTTGACGGTAAAGTGGTCTGTTTCTCGATGGATGAGAACAACGTGAACATAAAACGCCGGGCAGAACGGGGACGTATCTCGTGCGTCTACGAGAATGGCTTCGTGACGATCCTCAAAGGCAAATGGAAGGTCAGGGTCGAAAAGGTTACGAATATTCCACTTACCTATGGCGGGCGTGCTGAGTTCATGATCCAGAATGTGTTGGCAGCTACGCTGGCATGCTTTGTTCACGGAGTTTCGATCGAAGATATCCGCGTCGGACTGACTACGTTCAACGCCGGTACCGCTCAGACGCCGGGACGCCTGAACTTCATCGAGGTCGGCACCGTGACCGTTCTGATGGACTATGCTCACAACCCCGCCGGCTTTACGGGATTGACCAAATTCATCTCAAAGTTGCCGAACAAATATCGTACGGTTGTGATGAATGTGCCCGGAGACAGAAGGGACGACGATATTCGTGAAATGGGCGAGATCGCTGGCGAGGCGTTCGATCGAATTGTAATTCGAGCAGGCCATTACCTTCGCGGCAGGGATGCGGGTGACATCGCAAAGCTGATCCAGGAAGGCATTTCCCGGAGCGCCAAGGAACCGCAAGTGCGGATCATTCCGGAAAGCCGCGACGCAATACAACACGCGATCAAATACGCCCGAAAGGGCGAACTCGTCGTCACGCTCGCAGACATCGTTCCTGATGACATCGCGCATGTGCAGGAGATAAGGGATAAATTGCTGGAGGAGCAGAATCAAGCGATTGAGGTTGAATAGATGGCAGGTTTTTTTGAGCGGATCAAGAATCGTTTGAGTACGGTGCCTCCCGAGATGTCGGAGGAGGAAAAAGCTGAACAATTGGCGAGGAATATCGCTCAGCGCCAGATCAGTGAGGTTCTAGCTCGAGAGGACGCTTACGTCGGACGCCCTGATCTTTGGGAAGGAGAGGTCCTTCAGACAATAGATTTCTCCGTCGAGGCATCGGAGGATGAACGTGATGATCATGAGGATGGGATCGTTCCTTGGATCAATCTTGTAGATCGGGAGGCCGAGCTGGAACGGTTGATCGACCCTGATTCGATCGTCTTAGACTACTCGAACGCGAAAATCGTTTTCGACTATCCCCTAGATAATCCAACGACTCGAGAGATATCGACATCGGATGAGGGGTTTAGCCGACGGCAGTTGGTCGACCTGATCGGGAAGTTTTATGAGGAGATCTATGACGAGGAAGAGGCGTCAGCTACTATAAAGACACTTCCAATGTCAGATCGAAAGATCATGAACCGTAATCAAAGTGATGGGATTTACGGGATCTGGGGACACGATCTTGACGACATTGCTATAAGCGGAGTCGAAGCAAGGCGTACAGGAGATGGAGAGATCGTTCTAATTCTCGGGATCGAGTCTTAGGTTTTACCCTTTGTAGATGTCGACCCGAAATTCGCTCTGTCCGGAAATGAACCCACGATACATTCCATCCGAATTGAAAGGAAGCACTATATTCCCCAGTGAATCGACCGCGATCAGGCCACCTTCGCCGCCGATGGATGTGAGGTGTTCGATGGTTTCGGATGCGGCATCGTCGAGCGAGAGGCCTTTGTATTTCATCCGCGCCGCTACGTCATAGGCGGTGACACCCAGCATAAAGTACTCCCCGTGGCCGGTGCACGAGACGGCGCAAGTGCCGTCAGCATAATTTCCTGCGCCTATGATCGGCGTGTCTCCGACGCGGCCGAATTTCTTGTTGGTCATGCCGCCGGTCGAGGTTGCGGCGGCGAGGCGGCCTTCGGAATCGCAGGCGACGGCGCCCACTGTGCCGAGCGACGTTTCTTGGCCACGGGTCACACTCCCTACCGGTCGTGTTTCCGCCTGGGTGTGGTCCAACTGTACGCGGCCGGCGGCGATGGCGTCCTGGAGCTGCTGCCATCGATGCTCGGTGAAAAAGTATTCGTCGGGAGCGTGTTCGACGTTCATTTCTGTGGCGAATTTGTTCGCCCCATCCGCCGCCAACAGAACATGCTCAGTGCGTTGCATCACCAAACGTGCGAGCTTTATCGGGTTCTTTACGTTCCGGACGAATGCCACGGCGCCGGCCTTCAACGCGGAACCGTCCATGATCGCTGCATCCATCTCGTTCGTTCCTTCGTGAGTAAAAACAGAACCACGCCCGGCATTGAAAAGGGGAAAGTCCTCAAGCGACACAACGGCCGCCTCTACGGCCTCGATCGCCGATCCACGGTCCTCCAGTATTGACCATCCTGCCCTAAGTGCCGCTTCGAGTCCGTTTCGGTACTCGCGTTCCAGATCGGCTGTCATCGACGATCTGGATATCGTTCCAGCTCCGCCGTGGATCGCCAAAGCCATATTGTTCATACAGATAGTCTAACAGCGGTAACGACATTCACAGAACATGCAAGGCTCCGATTTTTCTTCAAAATTTGCCGAAATTTGTTTATCATAATAATCGGTTCCCCCAAGGCCGGATATCACGGCAGGCCCACACCTCTCCCAAATAGTGGAAACGGTCATATATTGTCCTTTTGGTATTAAAGGTGGTCGGTCCGACGAGTGACGGCCATCACGGAACGAACCTGTGAGAATGGCGTTCCGAACCTTATCCGAAAAGGCAACCATTGCAGCCAATGCAATGGACGCAAAGCCGAGAATCTGAGGTCACAGATCGTCCGGCTGCCGAAGTGAGGTCAATTTGCATTATCTATATCGAATAACCCTACTTACCCTGATCCTGGCCTCAATACCGGCCTTTGCTCAAAGCAGACCTGAAGCGATCCTCGTCGATGAGATCGGTGCTTCGGGAAGCAGGAAGATCCAACGACAAAGGCTCGCCGGGCCGCGTCCCAAGTCGAATACATCGACTGCCTACCGGGTAGAACGAGCTACATTCGGTCTGATGAATGCGGAGCGAACAGCAAAGGGCTTGCCATTGCTAAAATGGAACGATCAGATCGCCGACCTTGCCCGTCTGCATTCGCTGAACATGGCAGAGCACAAGTTTTTTGGTCACCGCGGTGTTGATGGAACGATGGTCGATGACCGGGCAGACATGCTGGGCATCGGCGGTTGGCGGGCTATAGGCGAGAATATCGCATACATGCGCGGATATGACAATCCCGACCAAATGGCAGTCGAAAAATGGCTTAATTCAACGTCGCATCGCCGAAATATGCTGTCGCCGACCTGGCGAGAATCGGCCATCGGCGTTGCAGTGACCCCGGATGGAACGTATTACTTCACCCAGGTTTTCATACTGCGAAATTGATCTGGAGGCGATCGTTTGCAAGGGGCGTGCTTTGATCAAAGATCGGCACGCTCTTTTACTTTCGCAAAATACACTTTTATCCTTTTGATGTGTCCAGAACTCGCCTAATACTCCCGTCGTTTGCCAAGGTAAACCTCGGTCTCAAGGTCATTTCGCGTCGCCCAGACGGATTTCACGATATCTTCACCGTATTTCAGACTATATCGCTCAAAGATACGATAACCTTTGCACCGAGTGACAAGATCCGATTGACGTGTACCGACCCGAATATTCCGGTCGACGGATCTAACATCATACGCAAGGCCGTTGATGCATTAAAGGAGCGTTATTCGATCCGAAACGGCGTTACGATCCATCTTGATAAGAACATCCCGTCTCCTGGCGGTCTTGGCGGCGGTTCTTCGAACGCGGCTGTCACACTGCTCGCTTTGCGCAGACTATGGGGTCTCGACGTCTCGACCGATGACCTTGTTGCGACGGCCAGATCCCTTGGTTCCGACGTTCCGTTCTTTCTTGTTGGCGGAACAGCCATCGGATCAGGCAGAGGCACCGAAATTGAACCGATCGATGATATCGGCGAAGCAATGGGGTTGGTCGTAACACCTGATATCGATGTGTCAACCGCCGAAGCGTACCAAGCGATGACTGTGCCAAACTTGACAAATCGTGAGGTGGAACGTATTCTTCTCAATTGTCGTTTTGAAGCGAAAAGGCCCGATTTTCTGGCCCGGAAGCTTATAAATGACTTTGAAAAGACAGTGTTTGCAAGGTTTCCGGATATCGGTGAGGCCCGTCAGACACTTGCGGATCTTGGAGCATCGCCTGCGATGATGTGCGGTAGCGGTGCAAGCGTTTTTGGTTTTTTTGACAAAGAAGAGACACGGCAAACAGCAATCAAAGCCCTTGGCGAACATGCCAACTGGCGAAGTTTTGCCGTAGCGACTATTTCGCGGAGAGAATACCGCGAAGCACTTCGACAAGTGTTTTAGTTCGCTTCCGATCAGTTTCTGAGAATCGTCTTGGGGCGTAGCCAAGTGGTAAGGCACCGGTCTTTGGATCCGGCATTCGTAGGTTCGAATCCTCCCGCCCCAGCCAGTTTTCGTGTATCGGAGCGGACGACCTTGAACAGGCCGGCCGCGTTTTTTGTTTTTGGCGGTTAGTATTTCGGATCGTATTACGTTGCTTGGATTGCAGTATGGGTGTCAACGGTAACATCAAGATATTTTCTGGGAACGCCAATCGAGCACTCGCCGAAGAGATATGCGGGCATCTCAGCTGCGATCTTGGAAAATCGAGCACTGACCGATTTTCTGATGGTGAATTCAACTTTCAGATCGGCGAAAATGTCCGGGGCAGCGATGTATTCATTATCCAGCCAACCTGTCCGCCGACCGATCAAAACCTTCTCGAGCTTTTGATCATGATGGACACATTTGTTCGAGCCTCGGCGGAACGTGTTACTGCTGTGATCCCTTATTTTGGGTATGCCCGCTCAGACAAGAAGGATCGTCCGAGGGTTCCGATCGCAGCGAAGCTCGTATCGAATCTGATAGCGAAAGCTGGCGCTCAGAGGGTTTTGACGATCGACCTTCATGCGGCTCAGATCCAAGGATTCTTTGACCTGCCGGTGGACCATTTGTACGCTGCCCCGATAGTCGTCGACTATTTTACTGAGAATCCGATCGATAATTTGATCGTTGTCGCTCCGGATACGGGTGGTGCCGAGCGTGCACGGGCATATGCGAAGAGGCTCGACGCGGGCCTTGCTCTCTGCGACAAAAGACGCGAACGAGCGAACGAAGCCGACGTGATGAACGTCGTTGGCGATGTTAACGGCAAGAACTGTCTCATCGTTGACGATATGTGCGATACGGGCGGCACGATCTGTAAGGTCGCAAAAGCGTTGCACGACGCCGGTGCGAATGATGTATATGCCTGTTTTACGCATGCTGTACTTTCCGGCAAAGCGATCGAGAATATCGGAACTTCGTATCTGAAGAAGATCATCGTTACGAATACGATACCGCTTCGCGAAAATGCAAAGCCGTTGGTCGAAAGCGGAAAGATCGAGGTTCTAAGCGTTGGAAAGCTGCTGGCATCGGCGATAAATTCGATTCATGATGAGACGAGCGTCTCGTCGTTGTTCATTTGAAAGTGGTGCGGTAAATGTGAGGTTTTATCCTCCGGTCTTAGATCTCGTAGTGATCTGACCGGTAAAGTGAGGAGTTTTATGGCAGAGAAAATTGTTGTAAAGGCGGAGAAACGAGAAGAGACCGGAAAAGGAACGAATCGGCGCCTCAGAGCCGCCGGTAAGATCCCCGTTGTTGTTTACGGCGGTGGAACCGAAAGTCTTGCGGCGGCGGCGGATCTCAAGGATCTTGCTGCGATCCTTCGCACGGACAGCGGTGTCAATACCGTGTTTTCGCTTGATATCGACGGTGTGGGTGTGAATGACGTCATTTTCCAAGACCGTCAGATCGACCCGATACGAGGCCGGTTGGTCCACGCAGACCTTCGACGATTTGCCAAAGGCGAGAAGATCGAAATGACGGTCCCGATCCATTTGATCGGGGAAGCGAAGGGTCTTTCGGAAGAAGGAGCTGTTCTATCACAGTCGCTTCGTGAGATCAAGGTCCTTTGCGAACCGAAAAACACGCCTGACTCGATAGACATCGATGTGACCGATCTTGACGCAAATCATGCCATTCATGTCGCCGACCTGAAGGTCGGAGCCGGCATCGAGATTCTCGAATCGCCGGAGACGTTGGTTGCATCGATCATCGCCGTCAAGGAAGAAGTTCTTGAACCGCAGCTCGAGGCCGGAGCTGAACCGGAAGTCGTCGGGGCAGAGCCGACCGAAGAAGGCAAGACGGAGTAGCTCGTTTGAGTTCCGAAGCAAGCTGGCTAATTGTTGGGCTGGGGAATCCGGGCGTCGCCTATGAGAAAACGCGGCACAACCTCGGATTCATGTTGGTCGACCGTCTTGGAAAAGAGGCCGATTCGCAGATAAAGCGGAACGAATGCCGATCATTGGTCGGGCGGGCGTTGATCGGGGAACATTCGACCGAGTTGGTCAAGCCCCAGACCTTTATGAACCTCAGCGGCGAGGCTGTGAGCTGCTTGTTGAAAAAAGACGACCGCAGCCTCGAACGCTTGCTGGTGATCTCGGATGACCTTGCATTGCCGCTAGGTTCGATCCGGGTCAGGCCTAAAGGGTCGCACGGAGGCCATAACGGATTGAGGTCGATCATTGAATGTCTGGGAACGAACGACTTTATTCGGCTCAGGATCGGTATCCTGCCAGATCATCCGGTTTCGAACACTCGCGATTTTGTCCTGCAGAACTTCGCGAAGGGCGAGACCGAAACGGTTGAAAAGGTTTTGGAAGTGAGCGCCAAGGCGGTCAGAGCTATCCTTCACGATGGCACTGACCGGGCAATGGCGGAGTTTAATTGAAAATGGTCCGATCGTCTCGGACGAGAGAGAGTTGAGATACCTTCTTGCTTGCGTCTCGATTGACGCAAGCTCGAAAGCCAAAAGGAGGAAAAGAAATTGGCAAATAGAACATATGAGGTGATGTATATCGTCGATCCGGAAACACCCGGCGATAAGATCACGAAATTGAATGAGGCGGTCGGGAAACTGATCGAAAAAGAAGGCGGCACGGTCGTCAGGCTTGATGACGTCGGGAAACGTAATCTGGCGTATCCGATCAATAAGAAACACGAGGGCCACTATGTGTTGTTTGAGATCGACGGTTCGGGCCAGGAGATCGCGGAAATTGAACGCCGTATGCGAGTGAACGACCTGATCATGCGTTATATGACAGTTCGTGTTGACGAAGACCGTAAAAAGGCGGATAAAATGCGCGCGAAACGCGAAAAACGGACGGCACAGCGAACGAAGTTTCGAAATTCTGAGGAGACCGCTGAAAAGAATGAGGGAGCGGAAGCATAACAGGAGTTAGATATGGCAGAGAAAGAAATGGATGCACCCCTCGACAGGGAGTTTATTAACGGTGACGATGCGTTTGGCGACAAAATGCCGAGGCGGTTTCAACGCCGACGTCCGCGTCAGGTCGTTCCCGATTATGTAGATTGGAAAGACGTTGAGTATCTTCGGCAATTCATTCCGGAACGTGGAAAGATCATGCCGCGACGTATCTCGGGCATAACCGCAAAGGATCAGCGTCGTATCGCAACGGCAATAAAACGTGCTCGAACAATGGCTATGTTGCCGTTCGTTTCGGAATAGGGCCCGGGGAGGATTTTTGAGATGGCAAATACAACAATCTTATTGAGAGATGATATCGAGAGCCTGGGCGGCCGCGGCGAGATAGTAAAGGTAAGAGCCGGGTATGCCCGCAACTACCTGCTTCCGCAAGGCCTCGCAACGCTGGCGACCAAAGGCAACGTAAAACAGATCGAACAGGAACGCGCGGCGCTTCTTAAGAAGGCAGCCGAAGAACGTTCAACCGCTGAGGCCCAAAAAGAGCAAATGAGTTCGATCTCGCTTGCATTCGAGCGAAAAGCCGGCGAAGGCGGGACGCTTTTCGGCTCGGTGACATCGATGGATATTGCCGAAGCGATACAGGCCAAAGGCTATGAGATAGACCGTCGTCGGATCGCACTTCGTGAGGCGATAAAGGAAACAGGCGAATACACAGTGAAAGTAAAACTGCATCGCGAGGTGACTCTCGAAGTGCCTGTTACGGTATCGGCAGAGGGTGGCGAGACGGTCGACGCGAAACCTGAAAAGAAAGCCCGAAAGGCAAAGGCCGAAGTGGCCGAATCTGACGTCGAAATGGCAGGCGGCGGCGAAGCGACTGACGCCGCAGCGACGGAATAATTTTTGCATTTGTGCAAAGTGTTGACCGCATTCGGGATAACCGATTGCGGTCTTTTTTGATGCGAAAATAGCGAAAAACACCAATAAAAAATCTGCATTTTCGTCTTTGAGCCGGTCGATCGTGCTGTGTATCATCTGTTACTACATTCCGTCAGAAGGTCGAGCAGAAAGTACAAATTCGTTTCGAAACTCTCATACATGATCGAAGAACGCGACCCGACCTGAAACAAGGATCAAACAGAAAATGGCAGCATATCCAGAAACCCGACGCGAGCAATTTTTGGAGCGTCCGTTACCCAGCAGCGAAGAAAGCGAACGTGCCATACTTGGTGCGATCCTGCTCGATAATTCCCTGATCACGCAAACCGTCGAACATCTGAAATCAGAGGATTTCTATTCGCCGCTTCACCGCAGGATCTATGACGCGATGGTCGCGCTCTTTGACGCATCGAAGCGGATCGACCCGATACTCATCGGTGAGGAGTTCAAGAAAGACGGATCGGTAGAATCGATCGGCGGCATTGCCGCGATCGCTAATCTCACCTATGGCTTGCCTCACTTTTCGGACCTTTCCGAGTACATTAGGGTCGTCAAGGCAAAGTCAACGATGCGAAATCTGGTCAGAACCTGTAACCAGATCACAAGCGAGGCTCTCGAGGAGGAAGAAGACGCTGAGATCGTCCTCGATCATGCCGAGCAGGCAATCTTTGCCCTTGCCGAGGCCAAAGACCGACAGGGATTCAGCGGGATCAGGCCGATCGCTGAGACCGTCTTTACAAAGATCCAGGAGTTTGCAAGGCGCGAATCGCATGCACTTACCGGCCTCGCCACCGGATTTCGCGATCTTGATAATATTACGTCGGGACTTCAGCCGGCCGATCTGATCATTGTCGCAGCAAGGCCATCGATGGGAAAGACCGCGTTGTGCCTGAACATAGCGCAGCGTGCCGCAGTGAATGAGAAAGCGGTTGTTGCGGTCTTTTCGCTCGAGATGTCGAAAGAACAACTCGTAATGCGCATGCTGAGTTCGCAGGCATCAGTCGACGCCCGAAATCTTCGATTGGGAATGCTGTCGACCAAAGACTGGGGGCGGCTCGCTGAGGCCATTGCTCAGCTTTCGGAAACGTCGCTCTTTATTGACGATACGCCGGGAATTTCTGTTCTTGAAATGCGTGCAAAGCTTCGACGGCTTGCGGCAGAGCAGAAGAAACTCGACCTGATAGTTGTAGACTATCTGCAGTTGATGGGCGGGGGAACACGTCGCAACGAGAATCGACAGCAGGAGGTCTCTCAGATATCACGCGACCTAAAGTCTCTGGCAAAGGAATTTAACGCTCCGGTGCTGGCACTTTCACAACTCTCGCGGGCACCTGAGGCCCGAAATCCGCCAAAACCGATGATGTCTGACCTTCGCGAATCAGGAAGCATCGAACAAGACGCTGACGTCGTGGCCTTTATTTACCGGCAGGACTATTACGCTAAGAACATCGACGATATACCTGATGATCAAAGGAATGTCGCTGAAATAATTATCGCGAAACAACGCAACGGTCCGACCGACACTATCAAAATGGCGTTTTTAAAACAATTCACGAGATTTGAAGACATTTACATCGGCTAGCTGTTTTGCGAAAAGCGCCAGCGTGGCAGATCAAGGATCATTATGGAACAAGACCTTCGTTATCCGATCGGAAAATTTGAACTTGCCGCCTATGGTTCGCGGCCCGAGAATATCAATACGATCGCCAATCTGCCGGCGAATATCACCACCGCGGTCGACGGCCTAAGCGTCGAACAACTTGACACGGCGTATCGCGACGGCGGATGGACGTTGAGGCAGACCGTTCATCACATCGCAGATAGTCATATCAATTCGTTTTGCCGCTTTAAGCTGGCGTTGACTGAGGACGCACCGCCGACGATCCGCCCTTACTACGAAGAACGATGGGCTGAGCTTGCTGACAGCCAAATGCCGATCGACGATTCGCTCGAGATCATCCGTGGCGTTCACAGCCGTTGGGTCGAGCTTCTGCGAAACATGAGCGATGCCGACTACGAACGTGAGTTCATTCATCCCGAAACAGGGAACTGGAAGCTTGATCACGTACTTGGGCTGTACGCATGGCATTCCCGTCACCACACCGCTCACATTACCGGTACGCGAAAAAGGCTCGGTTGGTGACAAAACGTCGATTATGTCCTACCCCTTGTGGAACCTCTAGACCGTAACTCCGTGAGCGCCGATAGACCTGACACATCGTTTTGTGTTAGAAACTAGCAGTCCTTGCGCAAAATCGATGGCGGAAACCCCAGTACAGGATCGGCTGATCTCGCTCGATGTTTTTCGCGGTATGACGATCGCCGGCATGGTGCTTGTTAATAATCCCGGAACGTGGTCGGCCATCTACGGGCCGCTCAAGCATGCGGAATGGCATGGCGTTACACCGACCGATTACGTCTTTCCGTTCTTCTTGTTCATCGTCGGCGTTGCTATACCGTTGGCACTGAGCAAACGCGTCACCGAAGGGATCACCCGGGCCGTTTATACGAAGATCTTTTCACGTGCGGCCGCGATCTTTGCTACCGGCCTTGCGATGTCTGCCGTACCGTTCTTCGTGATGGGCGAGACGACGATCCCGTGGCCGCTGAAGTGGATCGCATGTCTTTCGATAATCTCATCGCTTTATTTCCTGTTTCTCCGAAAATTCAAGATCGCATTCGGACTCATCGGGCTTTGGGGGATGATCGTGCTTGGTCATTATATCGGCGGATATACGATCGTCCCTTACAACGTCGGTCAGATGCGGATCCCGGGGGTATTGCAGCGGATCGCGGTTTGTTATCTGGTCGTGTCACTAATCTACCTCCATACCACATGGAAGCAGCAGACAGTCATCGGTGTCGCTCTTTTGCTGATCTACTGGCTGTTTATGACCGCCGTGCCGGTTCCCGGTTGCGACGTCACCTCGATAGATGATAAGGCCTGCAATCTCGCTGCCTGGCTTGACCGTGCGATATTGACGGAAGCACATATGTGGCGTTCGGCTAAGGTTTTTGATCCGGAGGGCATTCTCTCGACGATCCCTGCGATCGTTACCACGCTCACTGGTGTGTTGACCGGTACGTGGTTAGCGTCGGCGAATAGTTCTCGTTCGATAGAAACTGGGGAACCGACGCCGTCGGTTGACGAGACGCCCCTTGCTGATGGTCTAAACATAGGACCAAACAGAACAAAGACTGATATCGCGGTGGGACTATTTTTTTCAGGGACCGTCCTGCTTGCGATCGGGTGGTCCTGGAGCTTGGTTTTCCCGCTTAACAAATCGCTCTGGACGAGTTCATATGTGGTTTATACGTCGGGACTAGCGTTGTTGACGCTTGGTTTCTGCTATTACGTGATCGACATCAAGGGTTACAAACGCTGGGCAAAGCCTTTTGTTATCTTCGGCGTCAACGCCCTCGCCCTTTTTGTATTCTCGGGTATCATGGCGCGTGTCATGGGCATGATCCGGATCCCGACGGCCGACGACAAGTCCATCTCGCTCCAACAATGGGTTTTTAATAATCTGTTTCTGACCTGGGCAGAGCCGATTAACGCTTCGCTTGCCTACGCGATAGGATTCATCCTATGCTGGCTCCTTTTGATGTGGCTTCTTTATCGCCGGCGGATCTTCATCAAGTTCTAGGGAGCTATTTCACCTCAAAATTCCTGATCTCGGCTGCGAGTTCGCGTTCGAGCCGATCTTTCTCAGCAAGCATCTCTTTACGTTCATTTTCGATCTGCTCAAGCCGCGATTCCTGTTCGTTAGCCTTCGCGATGTAGCGAGAGATCAGTGTCTTTGCCTCGGGTGTCTTGGCCAATGCCTCGATGTTCTCACGAAGCCGTTTTTGATCGTCCGCGATGCGTCGCTCATCAGTCTCGAGGGCCGCTAACTTCACATTTAATTGATTGACCCGAGATCGCAATTCGATCAGCCGTTCAAGCCTTTGCCGTGTCGGCTCGTCGATGTATCTGCGGCTGACGAATAGATCAAGCTGATCACGGGAAAAACCCGAGAGCCTGTAGGCATCCATCTGTCCCTGCTGCTCTACCACAGGAAGCAATACGGTTTCGAATGGCTTAAGTTCAACACGAAAACGATAATATCGATCCGTAATGGTCTCGGGCGTTGCAGACCCTTCGGCGAGCCCCCACTTATTCCTGACCGGATGCTCGACGTAGATCGTTTTGGTCCTGTCCGTTTGGTTCGAGATCGAATAGGTCTTGGCATCTTGACGAAAATAGTGTGCCTGGAATACGCCGTCGACTACTTTTATGAGCTGAACCGGACGTAGATCGGTCTCAGTTTTTGTCGTGACGCGGGTTCCAAGGTCGAGCGCGAACGAGATGAGGCGGCGCTCCTTTGGCTTAAGACGTTCCATCAGGGCCTCGCCCGCGTATGAATCTCGATCAAGCACGGTAAGGCTGCCGCCCTCAAAGGTGAGAGGGGTCGTGTTGCTCAACATCATCCCGCCCATCGGACGATCTTTCCTGGCGCCCTCGTTATAGATCGAGATTCGTTCGCCCTCCATTCGCGTTTGAACGATAGGTATCAGAGCCGAACGGTTTCGTTCGACCGTGACCGGCGTATCGATGCGATATTCGAACAGATCGCCGAGTTCGTTACCGGTCGCCGCCGTTTGAACACCGCTTCGTTCGCTGATCAGCGCATCGCTAACGGACGTAGACGCTCCGGGCAAGAGCGACAGCATATTCTGGGTTGCCGTGACGTTGACCTCCGAATTCGCCGTCCCGGAGCCGTAACCACCAGCTGAGCCGGAACCAGAGCCTGATCCTGAGCCCGAACCATATCCAACACCGGTCTCGGCGTCGTATATCTGCGGGTCGAGATTGAGATCATCAGGGATAGGAATGATCGGCCGATAGCGGTAAAGCGGCTTCTGGAGATTTTGAATAAAGGAGACAGGTGAACCGGAAACCAGAGAAAGCTGGACATTCGTCCAGTTTTCGTCGCTTACGTTGTCCACTATCGCCCAACCCTGGAAAAAAGGCTTGCCGTCATCACCAAGGACTACGCGATATGTCGTTTTCCAGATCGGTGCGGCAACAGTGTAGCTGACGATCATCTCACGCCGACCTGAGCCGTCGGATGTTATTGTGATCGTTTTTGCGTCGCGCCGTCGGGTCGAGGCAGTTGCATTGGCAAATTCGCTAATGTCCTTCCGGGTCGCTTCTTCCAGCAACTTGACGCCGCGGATCTCGGCAAGATCGAAGGCGGTGATGTCTCCGGATTCGGATGCCAGAACGAGGGAATAGCTGAATTCGTTAGTTGTGTTTGGTCCGTTGCCTTCTCGGATCCGTGCTTCGGTTTTGCGTTTTTCGACGGTCAGGATCGAACCCGCAGCAGTGCCCCTAGCGGATGTCACGATGACCTTCGCTCCCTGAAGCTGTGACAGTACGCCGGCTAGTCCGCCCGGCGAATCCTCATTCTGCCTGGATTCGGAATCAATGCTGAACGGTATCTCGGCTGTTCGGGCCGAAGCAGGAGCCGAAGAATTGTACGAAACGGCGCCGATCTTGCCTTGTCCAAGGTCGAGCACTACCATGGATTTCAGCACATCATCCACTTGCGATTGCTTGAACGAAAGGTTCACTTCCGCATTACCTGAAATGACGCCTCGCCGTTCGATATACGCAACGCCGTTCGAGTACAGGATCACGCGGCGGATGGGCAATGTTGCGGAATCAGCGGCGGCAATGCCGGCAACAGGGGCTTGTCTGGCAAATCGTGCTGGTTGGGAATATGCGGCAGTTACGCACACCGATACCGTCAGGAAAAATATCCCTATCTTATTCATTCTTTTGTCCTTATCGTTCTAAGTGTGGTTGAGACTATTGTTAGAGATGACAGGAGGCTGGGAAATGGTTGCTTTGGGGAGAAAGTCGCGAGTGCGCGATGAATCGCGCACTCTGAGGTTAGGCGGCGGCTGCGACAACCTTTGCAGCGGCGTCGTTCATACCTTCGGCGGGAATGATACCAATACCCGAATTAGCAAGGATCTCGCGACCGGCTTCTACATTGGTGCCTTCGAGTCTAGCGACGATCGGGATCGAAATACCGAGGTTCTTTGCCGCGGCGACAACCCCGCTGGCAACCATATCGCATCGCACGATACCCCCGAAGATGTTGATCAAGACAGCCTTGACGTTCGGGTCAGCGAGAAGGATCTTGAATGCCTGTTCAACGCGTTCTTGGGATGCGCCGCCACCGACGTCGAGGAAATTCGCGGGTTCGCCGCCGGCGAGCTTGATGATGTCCATTGTTGCCATTGCAAGGCCGGCACCATTGACCATACAGCCGATATTTCCGTCGAGCTTGATGTAATTGAGGTCATGCTTGGAAGCCTCGATCTCGAGCGGCTCCTCTTCGTCAAGGTCGCGAAGTTCGGCGTATTCCTTATGACGGAACATCGCGTTATCGTCAAAATTGACCTTTGCGTCCAAAGCGATGAGCCGATTATCCTTGGTCAACAGAAATGGGTTGATCTCAACTATTGAAGCATCCATCTTCTCGTACGCTTCATATAGCGAGAGCATGAATTTCGCAGCCTGATTCACAAGATCGGCAGGAATTCCGAGTCCGAAAGCCAACTTGCGGGCTTGAAATGCACGCATCCCGACCGATGGATCGATCGTCTCCTTTAGGATAAGTTCTGGCGTTTCTTCGGCGACCTTTTCGATGTCCATACCGCCGGCGGACGATGCCATGAATGTGTTACGTCCGGTGACTCGGTCGAGCGTGATGCCAAGATAAAATTCTCTGTCGATCGGAAGGCCTTCCTCGATCAGCAGCGTCTTGACCTCGCGGCCTTCAGGGCCCGTTTGATGGGTGACGAGCTGCATTCCTATCATTTCTGACGCGATCTGCTTAGCTTCCTCAGGCGATCTTGCCAGCTTTACGCCGCCGCCCTTGCCGCGGCCGCCGGCGTGGATCTGGGCTTTAACGACAACGATGTCAGTGCCGAGTTCCTTCGCGGCAGCTTCGGCATCTTCCGGAGTTCGGGCAACGATGCCTCGCGGTACCGGAACACCATAGTCTTTGAGTAGGGCCTTGCCCTGATATTCGTGGATCTTCATAACGAAATGGCTGTTGAAAATCAAGAGTTTATCGTTAGCCGGTTGAAAATGCAAAAAGGCACCGATCATAGATCGATGCCTTTCAACAACTGTCATCCACTAGCGATCTAATTCGTTATCTTAACGATGAGCTTCAACATTTTCCATTCGCCGCCGCGAAAAACATATTCGTATTCGGTCCGCACCGGGATCGGTTTCGTCGGGTACTTTCCGTTGATAACCAAAATGCTGAGTCCCTTTTCGGTTCGGACATATGGGGCCGGCGAGAATTCAGACGTCATACCGGAGGCACGTTCGAGGATCGGGACAACGCGGCTCTTTTGATTGGTGAACGTCTTGAAGGCATCCTTCATCTGATCTTCGGTGTAGGTCGACTGAAAATCGCTTGAAGATTTCTCGTAAATGCTCGAAAAATCTCCGGTGTCGATCGCCCTCGCGAAATCGGTCGTGGTCTCACGAACCAACGCTTGAATAACACTTTCAGACGGAAGGCTGCCGTCGGCCTTTGTGTCGGATGTCGTCGAATCGTTTGACGCGGTTCGGCTCGAGTTACTTTCGGACGAAATATTTCCTAGATCCAGGTTCTTACCGCACGTACAGCCAAGGACGATCAGCGAGATGATCCCGATCGCGATCGCACCGCTGACCTTGGAATCTTTTCCCATTATCAGGTTTGAAATGATTTGCTTCATAGATTCTCTCCGTAATTTATCTTCGAACAGTTTTTCTCCAAGGCTCAAGCAGGCTAATCCAGCTTTGCACGGTTCGCTGGTATTCGCTCTTGCATTTTGCGGCTCTTTCCTTCGGCAGGTAGCCGGCATCCAATATTTTAGCGTGTTTAACAGGATCGGAACCATAGATCATACAAAGCGAATTGTAGAATCGTTGTTCCTGCAACAAGTGCTCGTCGGCAAGTTGGCGTTTACCCGGTTGACGCTGCTTTGATTCTATTGCAAAAGCATCGGCTGCCGCAAAGACGGCACGGACACCATCATCGCCCAGTTCGGTGAGATTTACAAAACTCGAAAGACGGTCAGCCGAGTCTTCTTCGTTCCCGGTTATCGGTAGTTTATATGCGTCGATAAGTGCGTGACCGATCTCGTGAAGAAAGACAAATCGAGTTGCATCGAACATTCTTCCTTTTGCCTTCTCGTCATTCGCTCCGGCATTACGAAACGTCTTGTAAAACCGTTCCATCAATTCGTAACAAAGTGTTACCGTGCGACTTTCAGAATCATAAAACGCGTTCGATTCGTCACAGTCCCTGGCCCTGAGCTTTATATCGTGCGGCAGAATGAGGGCGCGGTTGAGATCCTCTGCCGCCTTTTCAAGCATTTTGTTCGATTGAACATGTTGCTCGATCGCACGGTACCGTGAGACGGATTCTTTACTTTGCAGGACGATGAAGTCGCCGGCATCCTGTCGCAATTGGGGAGGCTGCAGTTCGCGGTTGGTTACCGGTGAGGATTCGACGGGTTTCAATTCAGGCTCGTCACCATCGGTCGATTGTTGATCGCGATCGGAACGGCAAAAACAAGCCGTTACGATCAGAAGCAGGGCTCCTGCAATCAACAAATTAGCGATGTTTCTTTGCATAGGGTGTTGAATGGAAGCTCGCATGGTCAAGAGGGCAGAGCCACAACAACCGACCCGAAATGATACCGCAGATCAGCAGCAAAGTCACAATAAAAGCCGGCCGCAATTACTGCGACCGGCTTTTGCCCAACGTGGCAGTGGATGTGGCTACTGCGATGCCTCGACGAACTTCAAAAGGGTTCGAACTGCGACGCCCGTCGGGCCCTTTGCCTGGTGGGGCTTAGCACTGTCAGACCATGCGGTTCCAGCGATGTCCAGGTGTGCCCACTTCGCCTTATCGACGAATTCCTGGATGAAAACGGCTCCCATGATGGTACCGGCTTTTCCGCGCGGCCCGATGTTTTTGATATCGGCTATGTCCGAGCGGATCTGCTTGCTATATTCTGGGCTTAGCGGCAACTGCCAGAATCCTTCGCCAACTTCCGATCCGCACGAGATCAACTTGTCAATTAGACCCTGGTCATTACCCATTATGCCCGTGTTCTGATCGCCAAGGGCGATAATGACGGCACCGGTTAGGGTGGCCATATCGACTATCCGCGTTGCCCCAAGCTTTTCGGCATAGGCGACTGCATCGGCGAGGATAAGACGACCTTCAGCGTCGGTGTTCAAGATCTCGATCGTCTTGCCGTTCGACGCCGTGACAACGTCGCTTGGCCGCGAAGCACGTCCATCGGGCATGTTCTCAACCGCTGCGACGATCCCCAAAACTGGTACGCTCGGTTTGAGTAAAGCGATCGCTCGCATCGTGCCGAGTACGGTGGCTCCGCCCGACATGTCGTATTTCATCGCATCCATACCTTCGCCCGGTTTTAGAGAAATTCCGCCCGTGTCGAAGGTAATGCCCTTTCCGACCAATGCAAGCAGTTCACCCTTTTTTGATGTTGATCGGGCCGGAACATATCGCAAGACGATTAACTTGGCAGGCTGCTCGGAACCAAGCGAGACGCTAAGAAGAGAACCCATCCCCAGTTTTTTCATTTTGGCCTCGTCGAGTATTTCACATTTGAGGCCAACCTGCTTCGCCATTGCCGCGGCTCGTTTCGCCATTTCGGTCGGATGAAGGATGTTCGGAGGTTCGTTTGCGAGGTCACGCGTGAAATTCATCGATTCACCGATAGCACGACCGCGTTCGATGCCCTTTTTCAGATCTGATGGTGACGCTTCGCCTACACATACGATCAACTTTGTGATCGATTTTGAGTTCTTGTCCTTGGTCTTGTATTTATCAAGCTCGAATTGGCTCGTAATAAAACCCTGAACCGCGTTCTGAACCGTTTCAGTCGCGTTGCCTTCGGCTCTGGGCATAAACGCGAAGCTCTTGGCATTGCGGCTTCTTAAATAACGGGTGGCCGTTCCCGAAGCTGTCGCGACGCCAGACGCCTTGTAGTCTTTCTTTTCGCCAACACCTACAAGCAATAAACCTGATGCTTTTACGGTTCCCTTTGGTGCAAATCGCAGAAAGGCGACGTCTCCGACATCACCTTTGATCTCTTCGGAATTGAGCACCGCAGTAATCTGACCGTTCGTGAGCTTGTCAAGCTCTTTCATTTCCGAAGAACTCGCCTTTTCACCTTTAAACACGACGACCGCCAACATATCCACACCGGCTGCGGAAAAATTGCCTGAAATACCCTGAACTTCCATTCGAATCCTCAAAGATAAAATTTATTTATGTTCACTAAAACTTCTGTTATATCTATAACTTATCTCAACTTTTCTTTCAACTGTTGACGGGTTTCTTTGTCGATCGTCTTTCGCATCTCGGATTCTCGCTTGTCATATAGTTTTTTTCCTTTGGCTACGCCGATCTCAAACTTGATCCGACCGTTCTTCCAATAAATGCTCGTTACGACAAGCGTCATACCTTTTTGGGTCGTTTCCTTTTCTAGTCTCGAGATCTCTCTGCGATTGAGCAGCAGTTTGCGGACTCGCATCGGATCGTGATTCTGTTTGTTCCCATGCGAGTAGGGTGAGATGTGGACGTTGAACAACCAAACCTCACCATCCTTGATCGCAACGTAAGAGTCTTTTAATTGAATACGGCCGGCCATGATGCTCTTGACCTCTGTTCCCAAGAGCAGGGCACCTGCCTCGAATTTTTCGAGTATGTGATACTCGTGATATGCCTGCCGGTTGTTGATTATCTCTTTGTCGAACGACATAAACCTTTATTTTGCATTTGTTTCTGAAACTAATCAAGAAACACGGATAACCCATTCATTTGACAAAGTTCAGTAGCGAACCGTAAATTAGTAAGCACGCTGGGAGATCGTCTAATGGTAGGACTGCAGTCTCTGGATCTGCCTATCGGGGTTCGAATCCCTGTCTCCCAGCCAACCGCATTATGGACGGCTGGCACGAAACCGAGATCCGTGTTCGCTACGCCGAAACGGACAAAATGGGTATCGTCCACCACTCGAACTATTTGATATGGTTCGAATCTGGGCGTAGCGATCTATGCCGCTCCAAAGGCTTCTCGTACAAGGCGATGGAAGAGGAAGACAATGCCTTGATGGTAGTCGCAGAAAGCTACGTTCGTTACAAATCGCCCGCATTCTACGAAGATGTATTGACGGTTCGGACACAGGTTGCTGAGGTTCGAAGCCGTTCGATACGTTTCATCTATGAAGTTTATCGGGCGTCTGATGAGACATTGATCGCCGAAGGTGAGACCCTCCATCTTGTGACCGACGAAAACAAGAAGGTAAGGATCGTTCCTGAGATCTATCGGCAACTTCTGCTCGGCGATGCGGCGCTTGCTGCGTTTCCTGCAAATCAGCCACCGCATTAGCGACTCTCGGTAGATTTCATTTTGTTCCTATCGTTCATGTTCCTCTAGTTCCTGCGGTTCGATCCAGAGATCTTTCAATCCATCTGCCTCGCTTGAATGTATGGACCGGCAAACCTAAACTTAAAGGATGCCGGGTTCCGGAAAAGCCGAGATTTACTTTATCGCAGCCATGATGCTGTTGATCCTGCTGATTTGCGTAGTTGCTGTCTATTTCTTCGCGAAAACCTACCGTAGGGAAATGGCGCAAAAGAAAAAGCGGCTTGAGGAGAAACTGCCGGATCGTCGGGAGGATAGCTGATCTGTGATTCCGCGGGTTGAACCACCGAGCGTTTGTCGCGATCAAAAATGTTTATATGTCGCACCGTAGTATCTTGAATCAGAGTGCATCTGTCCTGGTGATCGTTGATTTTCAGGAGGCATTTCGAAACGCGATCAGCGAATTCTCGATATTGGCTTCGCGAATCGCGACAGCAGTCAGCGGAGCGAAGCTGCTCGGAGTTCCTGTCCTCGTTACGGAACAATACCCGAAGGGGTTGGGACCGACATGTGAAGAGATCTCGATGTCGCTCTCGAATGATTCGGCGATCGTTGAGAAGAGTACGTTCAGCGCGGTTGGAGCAGTTGATTTCAATGTGAAGATCGAGTCGTTGAATGCAAAACAGATATTGCTTTGTGGCCTTGAGACGCACATCTGTGTTAGCCAAACCGCACATGATCTGATCGATCACGGATTTCAGGTCCACCTGTTGGCCGATTGTGTCGGCTCGAGGTTTGATAGTGATAGACACACCGGGATGATGAAAATGCAGCAGAGTGGTGTAATTCAATCATCGGTCGAAATGATGCTGTTTGAATTGATGGCAGATTCGAGACATGAGAAGTTCAGAGATATTCAGGCCCTGATACTATAGAAGCGCACTTTCCGTTCAGTCAATTTCGGCTAAAAGCCCCGTAATGAACATTCTCTCATCACTCAACACTCAGCAGATCGAAGCCGTCAAGACGACCGAGGGTCCGCTTCTCATACTTGCCGGAGCTGGGTCAGGCAAGACCCGCGTTATCACCGTTAGGGTGGCGTACCTAATCCTAGAAAGGAAAATACCGCCGCATAACATATTAGCTGTCACATTTACGAATAAGGCCGCTGGCGAAATGCGGCATCGGATCGGAGAGTTGCTGCGAGGCGAGAAACTGAGTTCGTTTCCGCTCGTTTCAACTTTTCACAGCCTGTGTGTTCGGATCCTGCGACAAGATATCGAGGAGCTTGAGGAGGGCTACAAAAAGTCGTTCACAATTTATGACACCGACGATTCGCAGAAGGTGATAAAGGCTTGCATCAAGGATCTTGGTATTGATGAAAAGCAGGTCGTGCCTCGTGTCGTTCGGGCAGCGATCAGCGCTGCAAAGAATAGGGGGGAAGATGTCGAGATGTTCGCGTCCAAGATCGAGCATACCGATGAAAAACGAGCTGCTTCAGCGAAGGTGTTCAGGATGTATGAGGAACGACTGAAGTTGGCCAATGCACTCGATTTCGACGACCTGCTCATTAAAACCGTTCGTCTCTTGAGGAAGTCATCCGCGGTCCGAGATAAATACAATGATCGATATAAGTACATCCTCGTCGATGAGTACCAGGATACAAATCCGCTTCAGCTCGCGCTGCTAAAGTACCTGACCGAAAAGCAACAAAATATTTGCGTCGTTGGTGATGACGCACAGAGTATCTATGGATTCAGGCAAGCGGATATTAGGAATATCCTCGATTTTGAACTGCATTTTCCAAATGCTAAGGAGATCTTGCTCGAACAGAACTACCGCTCAACACAGACCATTCTCGACGTAGCCCATTCAATCATCGATAACAATATCCATCAAAAAAAGAAGCGTTTATGGACGTCAAATTCGGGCGGTGAACGGATATTGTATTTTCAAGCGTCGGATGCTGATGGGGAAGGGAGATTTGTTGCGTCCAAAATCGAAGAGCACCGCCGGCACGATCCATCTGAAAAGATCGCTATTTTGTATCGAACAAATGCGCAGTCGAGAGTTTTTGAGGAGGCCCTGCGGCGACTGCGTATCGATTACAACATTGTTGGCGGTTTTTCATTTTACGAACGCGCGGAGGTGAAGGACGTAATCGCGTATCTAAAGCTTGTTCTCAATCCCTCGGACGACATCGCTCTATTGAGGGTGATCAATACGCCTGCTCGTGGACTCGGAAAAACATCAATCGACGAACTTTTGTCCCAGGCAAAGCATCGTGGGTTATCGCTCTGGGAAACGGTCTCGATCGTAACTGATCCAGTGCACCAAGGACCAGTCAATCTGACCGCTCGAGCGAAGGATGCTCTTAAGGCATTTAAACGCTTGATCGAAGGACTTCAGGCGAAAGCCCTCGAGGTGGCAGATACCCAAAGACGCGTTTCCGATATTGTTGTTGCCGCGATCGACGACAGCGGATATTCGATGATGTTGAGGTCTGAAAATTCCGACGATGCTGAAGCTAGGTTGGAAAACCTTGAGGAATTGGTGAACGCCGCTGCCGATTACGATTCGTCCGCCGAAACAGGATTGCGAGATTTCATCGATCATGCAGCCTTGACTTCTGATACCGATAAATTTGACCGTGACGCTGAGGTCACGATGATGACCGTCCATGCTGCAAAAGGGCTCGAATTCCCGATCGTGTTTCTAGTCGGCTTAGAGGACGGCATTTTCCCCCATTCGAGAAGTATCAACGATACAAAGGAACTTGAAGAAGAACGACGTTTGGCATATGTTGCAATCACGCGAGCCGAACGGATTCTATACATCACGCATTCGATGCGGCGCAGGGTCTATGGTGAGGAAATGGCAGCTGAGCCCTCGCAGTTTTTGAATGAGATGCCGATCGACCTTATCGAGGATCTTTCATACGGATCGTCTTGGTTGACCTACGCGAAAAGCATGCCGACTAAAGCGGCAAATAATCAGCTCACCGCGTTAACGGGAAAAAACAGACCGGAGAAATCGCCAAGTGCTTATACCGGAAAGACCTATAATAGTGCGGAAGCTATCGCCGAGTTTTTCAGCAAGCGAACCGTGAAGGACATTTCGTCAAGCGAAACGGTCGAGCCAACTTCGAAGTCAGATAGCGCACTTGAGAGGCTTCGTGCGGCGGCGAAGCCTGCGAGCAAACACCAGGAAATATCCAAAGAAAATTCTGGTTTTGCCCCAGGATCGCAGGTTCGACACGAGAAGTATGGCAGAGGTCTTGTGTTACGGCGGGAGGGAAGCGGAGAAAATGTGAAATTGACCGTCAGTTTCCCGGGATTTGGGCAAAAGAAACTGATCGAAAAGTATGCAAACCTGGAAAATGCCTAAGATCGGGAACCTGACCGCAAAAGCTCACAGAACTTTTTGTGAAACTGCGACGTAGGTATTAAACGATGAGAAACCAGATACAACTATTGACCGTTGTTGCATTCTTACTGTTCGCCGTTCTTGGCTGTGGCGGACTGAATCCGTTCGCTGGCGAAAGAGAGTCTCAGACCAGTTCGCAAAAGGAAAAAACGGTTACCGACAAGGCGGTCGATGTAGCAGTCGGCGAAAAGAAGATCGGGATTGCAGAATGCGACGAGGTCATGGATGCGATCACGATCGAGATGAACAATCCTGACGACGACGTGATCACAAAGACCGTAAAGGCGACGGTTCTGAATCGGATTAAGGACGGTATCCGTGAAAGTGTCGAGAAAAATGCATCCGACACGACCGAACTCGTCAAAACGTGTAAGGAATTCAAATTACAGTTCGATAAGTATAAGACCGAGCAAGCGGAGAAAGAGGCAAGATAGTTCGGGTATCTCCTATTGACCGTCCAGTTCGTCCTTGAGCATCATCTGCGTGAAGTTGCTAGACGGATATCTTCTGCGCAATATGTCTCCAAGCTCCTTCTGAAGATCGAAGTTGCTGCCGCAACCCCATTTCGACCAGCCGTTCGCCTTGTGCATCAAGTACAAAGCCTCCGGGACTCGGCGGTCATTGGGCGAGCGGCGAGCCCACGCCAAGACGCTATTAGCCAGATACCTTGGCGCATCGCCAACAGTTTTGAGACTTGCTCGTTCCTTCGCCGCCGATTCGATCTGTGCCCGTGTCAAGAATCCCGGCTTTAAATACGAAGACAATTCGACGAGATCTCCAACCTCCTCATCGTATAAGCTATCGGACGGTTCGCACCACCAGTCGTTAATATCCCATACCTCAGCGTCGTTGTCTGTCTTCCCAAGCCCGTCCTCAACAAACGGAGTAAGCAGCGGATTCTTGACCATGAAGTACAACACTGCGTCCTCGCGAGCTGTCGGCGTAGATGCCGCCATTAAGCTCTTTATCTGCTCTGCGAGTTCAGGATGATGCGACATCAATTCGCGTGCAAAGCTATCAGCGGTCGCATTGTCATTGAGAAGCGCCGCGCGGGTCCAGATCGCTACCACAAATCGCTCCTTAAGATATTCTGGAAGTGCGGGTGAACGATAGGCATCGATCAGGACCGATTGAGGAAAATACTGATTAACCGTCCGAACCGTGCGATAGTCGAACATCTGTCGATCTTGCCAAAGCCTCTCGTTTCTGAATTCGTCCTCAACTTTCTGTTCGTAAGCCTCTCGACCTTCTTTGTTATAATCAGGATCGAACCACTTCTTTTGTTCTGCTACGAATTCGTCGATGGAGCCTAGGGTGCCGTCATAGTCAAAAGCGTAAGGCCGCCTTAAAGCAAAACGAAGATAATCGTCGAGCGTCGAGGACATTTTCTGCCGAAGGGCATTAAACAGGTTGATCGAGGATACTGGCAATTCCGCGGGTAAAGCCAACACATCATCGATCATCCTTCTTGCTTCGGCGGTCTTGCCTTGTTCGTAGTGAAGTCTCGCAGTGTGATATGCGATCGTCGGAAATGCCGGCGATGTTCGGCTTACGCGCGAAGCCGCTCCGAGCAGCCGAGTGACTTCAACCGACGTCGAAGTCGCTTTCGACAAGGCTGTCATCAGCCAAAGTTCAGTCGCCGACTGTTTGTACTTGGACAGCGAGTATAAATAGGCGTCCGTGTCCACGATCTGATACGCAAATAGCCAGTCAGTGACCTCATCTTCGCGTAGAAATTCGGGCAGAAGTTTGAGCGAGACCTTAACCTCACCAGAGTATTGATCACCGCGGTCGGTTCGACTCCGAAAGCTTGTCTTAAGCCTGTAACTTTCTGACTTCGCATTCTCGATCATGCGAATCTCGTCCGTCGTCAGTTGTCGGCCGATCGATTGTTCTACATTTTCGCGGATTTCCTCGATCGATCGGTCTGAAGCAAAAGTGAACATCTTTGATGTTCCGGCAGTGTTAGTATTGGAGCTTGCACCGCTGTCGCTGACTTCGATGAAGAAGTTAAGCGTCTCTCCTCGGATTCGCTTTTGAAACGCGTCCTCATTCCAGGCAGAATCGTCTTTCTGCACAACGTCGCTCTTGTTGGAATTTGTTTCAGCCTCGGCCTGAGATCTTAGTCTGTCATCTTCGTCTTGGAGGGCCTTCGATTCAAACTTGTCCATTAACCAAGTGTAATCGATGAGGTCCTGCCTAAAATTCTGGTTTCCGCCATAATACGCCAACTGATTCGCGAGTTCACGAACACGTTCTTCGGGGTTGACTCGATATTTGATAAGTGCGAGCAGCTTTTCAGATGAATCGCTGAATTTTCCACTGGACGATACAAATCGACGCAAGTGTTGTCCAGCCTCTTCGTAAAGGGGTTTGGCTATGTCTTCCGTCATTGCGAGGCTGGCCTTGCGGATCAGGGTTCTGGCAACCAGATAGTCGGCGGTTTCACTCCATGGCGACTCAGGATCGTTCGCGATTGCAGAAAAGCGTGCCTTCGCATCATCGTATTCCATCGAGTAGAACGCAGCCGCCGCGATCTGGTAGGACCGATCCTTCTGAAGCCACTGCGGTGAACCTTGCGGAGCATCTTGTGGCAATTGTTGTCCTTTGGAGCAATTGGAAAAAACGACGTCTTGAGCTTTGACCCAGTCCTTTACCGCGAGATCCGCAGTCCCATATAAGTTGATTCGATCTGAAAGTGTTTCAATTGCTGTCTCGAAGGCGTTTTTCGTACAATTTGGAAAGAAGTCGTAACCACCGTATTCACGAGCAATATAGATATCCGGGATCTTCTCGTCTTTATCGACAACGCTTTTCCGCGTTTCGATCCACTCTTTTACTGCCTCATCAACACTGTCGTCACGAAAATCGCGGTTATTGAAATCTGCTCGCCAAACCTCAACCAGGGCCTTTTGTTCTTCGCTTGTGAAGCCACCGCCATTCAGATAACGGTATGCAGCGAAGAGCACGACCCGGCTGAAGGTAGGCCTAACAATTCCGATCTGACCCGCCGCGAAGTTCTCGAATGGGATCTCCGGCGACTTGCGAATGTCGAATACCGGGGTAATATACGAAGGCCCACATGGGATCACATTCAATATGAACAAGGCGGCGAAAACAAATAAAGAAAACAGTCTGGTCAGGCTTTTCATGAACGGATCTTATAGGGCGAAATCGATACTGCACGTAATATATCCGAATCTGCCAGCTAAAGAAAGAAAAAAGCCTCCGCCGTTTGATGCTGGCGAAGGCTTCGCATTCCCAATTGTACCAGAGTTTCAGACACTCATTATCTCGTGTTCTTTGTTTTTCGTGAGCTCGTCTATCTTGGCGATAAACGCATTCGTAAGTTTTTGTACCTCGTCAAGGCCGCGCTTTTCTTCATCCTCAGAAACTTCCTTTTCTTTCAGCATTTTCTTCAATGCGTCGTTTGAGGCATGACGGACGTTGCGAACGGCGATCCGGTGGTCCTCGGCGATCTCGTGAACCTGCTTGGCAAGCTGTTTCCGACGTTCTTCGTTAAGCGGTGGAACCGGAAGCCTTATCACTTTACCATCATTCGAAGGGTTCAAGCCAAGATTTGCGGCAATGATCGCTTTTTCAACAGCCCCGAGTTGAGACATGTCCCATGGTTGCACCGTGATGAGTTGAGGTTCAGGAACAGCAACCGATGCCATCTGGATGAGCGGCGTCGACGTGCCGTAGTAATCGACATGGACTGTGTCGAGAAGTCCGACCGTCGCTCGGCCAGTGCGTACGTTAGAAAGCTTTCGTTTAAAATCTTCTATCACCGCATCCATTTTGGGTGAAGTTTCTTTGACAACTGTATCTACACTCATATTCCTGAAATGTGGTCAAGCCGAAGTAGCTGTATCTCCTAGCGTAACCATTGTCCCGACGGTAAGGTCACCACAAACAGCTTTGATGATGTTGCCTGGTTGGGTCATGTTGAAAACCATGATCGGCAAATTGTTATCCATGCAAAGCGATATCGCTGAAGCGTCCATTATTTTCAGTCGCTTTTCGAGAACCTCTTGATACGTTATCTTGTCGTACTTTTCGGCCTCGAGAAATATCTTAGGGTCGGCCGAGTAAATGCCGTCGACCTTTGTCGCCTTGAAGATCACATCCACGCCGAGCTCGCAGGCACGAAGTGCGGCTGCCGAATCAGTAGTGAAATACGGGTTGCCAGTGCCTGCCGCGAAAATCACGACACGTTTCTTTTCAAGATGGCGGATCGCCCGACGTCGGATGAACGGTTCGGCAAGCTGCGGAATATCGATCGCAGACATCACTCGAGTGAAGACGTGGAGCTTTTCCATCGCGTCCTGAAGTACGACCGCGTTCATAACTGTTGCGAGCATGCCGATGTAATCTGCCGCAGCTCGGTCCATATTGCCGGCCGATTTCGAAACACCACGGAAAATATTACCGCCACCAACTACTATCGCAACCTCGACGCCAAGGTCGTGGACCGCCTTTATCTCGCGAGCTACAGATTCAGCTACCGCAGTGTCGATGCCATAATTCTGGCCGCCCATTAAAGCTTCGCCCGATAGTTTAAGCAGGATGCGATTGAAAACTGGTTCCATAATTGTTCGCTATTGGACCGCAGCAAACAGGTCAAGAGCGGTCATCGAAACGACAGCGAATCACGATAGAACTTCTAACCTACCATCGACGCCACTTCGGCGGCAAAGTCGTCGACTTTCTTCTCGATCCCTTCACCCATTTTGTACCTGGTGAAGCGGCGGATGCTTATATTCTCCTTTATCGAACCGATCTTCTCGCCGACTAGTTCTCCTATCGTCTTGCTCGGATCTTTCACGAACGGTTGATCTACAAGTACTGATTCTTCGTAGAATTTATTCAGACGACCCTCGATGATCTTGTTCAAAACCTCTTCCGGTTTGCCAGCGTTCTTCGGGTCGTTTTTCAGTTGCCCAAGGAGTATCTCACGTTCCTTTTCAAGCGTCTCAGCGGGTACTTCGTCTCGACTGACGTATCTAGGGTCTGACGCGGCAATATGCATTGCGACATCCTTGACCAACTGCTGAAACTCTTCGCCGCGTGCGACAAAGTCGCTTTCACAATTCACTTCGACCATTACTCCGACCTTGCCGCCCATATGAATATACGAGCCGACAACACCCTCTGCCGTTACACGACCTGCTTTCTTGCCTGCGGTAGCCATACCCTTTTTCCGAAGGATTTCCATCGCAGACACTTCGTCGCCATTAGCTTCGACGAGTGCGTTTTTGCAATCGACCATTCCGGCTCCGCTCTTCTCTCGCAATGACTTAACTGCGCTTGCTGTGATCTCTGCCATAACTTGCTCCAATAAATAATTCCAACGTGTCGACTTGTAAAAAAGCGTAGCCAATTTGCCTGCTAGGGAAAAAGCTACGCTCTCGAAAAGATAAAAATGTCCCTAGCTGGCTACTGCTTCGTTGCTTTCTTCCGATTCTGATGACGACGATGCAGCAGTTTCAGTTTCTTCATCCGGAGCCGTCAAATCATCAATCTCCGCAACAATGTCGGACTCAGCACTGACAGCATCATCTTCTTCGTCGATCTCGATTCCGCCGTCTTCTTCATCAGGATCGGTGATTCCGGCCTTGGCTAAAGTTGCGGCGATGTCGATCTGATCTTCCTCGGCCACAGTCGCCTCTTCTTGCACAACCGCAGAACCGCCTTCGGTTCCTATCTGTTGACCTTCGAGAATTGCATCTGCTATTCGCGAAGCGAACAGCCGTATCGCTCGAAGGGCATCGTCGTTGCCCGGTATAACGTGGTCGATACCCTCAGGCGAGCAATTGGTATCTACTACTGCAACGATCGGAATACCCAAACGATTTGCTTCCTTTACCGCTATATCTTCTTTTCGGACGTCAATGATGAACATCATATCCGGCATCCCGCCCATTTCTTTGATACCAGCGAGATTTTTCATCAAGCCTTCATGCTCACGGTCCAGTTTCAATCGCTCCTTCTTTGTGAGCATTTCAAATCGACCGTCTTCACGCATTGTTTCGATCTCTTTCAGCTTGGCGATCGACTTTTGAACAGTCTGATAGTTGGTAAGCAGACCGCCGAGCCAACGGTTGTTGACGTAGTACTGTCCGCAGCGTTCGGCCTCTTCCTTGATGGCGTCCTGTGCCTGTCGTTTGGTGCCGACGAAAAGGACCTTCTGGTTGGGGCGTTCGGTGAGCGATTCCTGAACGTAATTCAGCGCGTCGCGGAATAATTTCTGGGTCTTCTGCAGGTCGATGATATAAATGCCGTTACGTTCGCCGAAGATGTATTCCTTCATCTTCGGGTTCCAACGGCGGACCTGGTGACCAAAGTGAACTCCCGCTTCAAGGAGTTCTTTCATCGTTACTGTTGCCAAAACTTTATCTCTCCTGACCTATTGGTTTTTGTACTCGCCGAAAACTTTTGATAAACCAAGGCTTTCCGGCAATGGAATTGATAAGGGTCACGCGTTCAGCCCTAAAGCCATAACGCACAACTCTTAAAATTAACGCTTCGAGAACTGGAACCGCTTGCGGGCTCCCTTCTGTCCGTATTTCTTACGTTCTTTCTGGCGCGGGTCACGCGTAACGAGCCCTGCCTTTTTCAATGCCGGCCTGAGGTCGGCATTAAATTCCATCAACGCACGGGTGATGCCGTGTCGCACGGCACCGGCCTGGCCTGCGGTCCCACCGCCGTCGACATTCACAAGAATGTCGAATTTACCGAGCGTATCGGTAAGGCTTAGCGGCTGGCGGATGATCATCTGCAACGCCTCGTTCGGGAAATAGTTATCGAAAGGGCGGCGATTGACGACGATGTCGCCCGAACCCGGACGCAGGTAAACACGTGCTGTCGAAGTCTTTCGGCGGCCTGTGCCGTAATATTGAATGTCTGCCATATTGAATTGAACTATTTGGTTTCGATCGTGATCGCTTCGGGTTTCTGGGCCGAATGGCGATGATCGCCGTCGGCGTATACTTTCAATTTCTTGACCATGGCCTTGCCGAGCTTGGTCTTCGGCAGCATGCCCTTAACGGCGAGTTCGATAACCTTTTCAGGCTTTTTCTCGAACATTTCCTTTACCGTTGTCTCGCGAAGCCCGCCCGGATAGAGCGTGTGGCGGCGATACATTTTCTGGTCGTTCTTCGAGCCTTTGAAGATCGCATGGCGGGCGTTGATGACAACGCAATGGTCGCCCATATCCATAAAGGGCGTCCACGCCGGATTGTTCTTGCCCGAAAGTATGCGTGCGACCTCGGTCGCAAGGCGGCCAACGGTCTTGCCCTGGGCATCGACGACATACCACTTGCGATTATCGGCCAAGCCGTTCCCACTCGGAAAATAAGTACTCATATTTGCCTACACTGATAGGTATTCTTCGCAAAAAGCGAACTCACAGAGTATCGAAACGCGGCGTCAAGGTCAAGTCCGGAGCCGCATTCTGCATGACCAGCGGCGGGTGCGGCCTGACCCGCCGGGGCAGATTTATGTCCCGGCGAGACGGTCAACTGACCGCATGACCGCCGATCGGGCCATTTCGGGCCGTATGCGGCCATGCCCGAAAGGGCGGCGGAACGACGGATCGACCGGAACGGCTTTCGGAAGTTGTACCAGGGCCGAGCGGCTTGAATTATTTTGTTGCATTTTATGAAACAAGTGTGCTATCAATGCAACATTGTGCCGACGATGCACGACACGAGCAAAAGAAGTGGTCATGATAATGGACAGAAAATGGGAAAAGTATAATGGCGGGCCGGCAGCTTCGTCGTCACAGATGCTTCGGGTCACGCTTAACCGCAAAGGGCTTATCTATCTGAATGCAAAGGCGTACACGGCGTTTGGCAGGCCAAAGGCGGTGGCGGTCTATTACAACCGTTCGGTCGACGCCATCGCGGTCGAACCCGCAAACCCGCGGCTTGCCGAGAGCTTTCAGGTGATCAGGAAACAGAACGGCTGGGCGATCCATGCTTCGACGTTCTGCCGCCATTTCAAGATCCGTGTCGAAACGACCGAACGCTTCATCCGTCCCGAGATCACGGAACAAGGCGTCCTTATCCTCTCGATGCGCGAGACCGTCACCGTCGGCGGGATCATACGGCGGCGACCGCGATCAGGGCGTGATAATAATGCGAGTCATAATTAGCGCCCTTGTCCACGCTCTAAAGAGCGTGGCAATTCAATAAGAGAATTGACATCGTGTTTACCATTAAAGAATTGCCACTAGCTTTATCACTAAAGAATTGCCACTAGCTTCAGCTAGTGGATAAGAGACGGAAGTTTTTGCAGTTCCTATCCACTAGCTAAAGCTAAAGGCAATTCGCTTACGACGGCCGATCTTGATCTTATGCAAGATGATTGGGAGATATGCAATAAATGGGATACGCCGTACGGGTGGAGGCTGCGGCCGAGGCGGATCTATGTGAGCCTGAACCGGCGCGGCGAGATAGTGATGAACGAGGCTGCGTTCAAACAGATATTGTCGCCGGCGAATGTGACGCTGCTATATGACCGGCGTAACCGGCAGATAGGGGTGAAATGTCCGGTAAAAGCCGATATGCAGTTCTTTCCGGTGCGGCGATACGGACGCGGCCGGCGCAACAGGATCGTCAGGGCGTCGAGGCTCTTGAAGCAATTCGAAATAGCGGTCGAGCGGACCGTCGTTTTTCCCGATCCGAAAACGGTTGATTTCAAGGGCCAGCCGATGCTCGTGCTTGAACTGGACGAGAAATGAAGCGGGCGAGGATGCGCTCAGGGCGTATGGCCGAGTTTGGCGGCGGCCAGCGTGACACCAATGATGGTCTTGGCGTCGACGATCTCGCCCTGTTCGATCATCCGCAGCAGAGCAGGGAATGTGTGGCGTTCGACTGTGAGTATCTCGTCGGCCTCGAGCTTTTGGCCGACCTCGGTCAGCCCGGTGGCGAGAAAGACGTGCATATTTTCGGTCAGAAAGCCGGGCGAGATGTAAAATTCCGAGAGTTTTTCGATCTTTTCCGCCGTTACGCCGATCTCTTCTTCCAACTCTCTGATGCAGCCCGTGAGCGGGTCTTCGCCCGCGTTCAGTGTGCCCGCCGCGATCTCAAGCAGATAGGCGCCGGCCGCGTGGCGATATTGCCGGACGAGCGCCGCCGTCCCATCGGCAAATACCGGCAAGATCACCGCACTCCCGCGATGAACGACGATCTCGCGCTTGTACGCGACATCGCCCTCGCGGATCTCGTCCACGCGAATATCGAAAACCTTTCCGGTGTAGATCGTTTTGGAAGAAAGAACTTCGGGTTTCATAATGCGAAATATACCATTTTGTTCGGTTTGAGATAGAATGAGCAGATGACGGAATATCGTGTTGGCCTTGGGGTTTCCGGCGGGATCGCGGCTTATAAAGCTGTTGAGGTGATGCGGCTGCTGCAGAAGTCGGGGTGCGACGTCTCGGTGGCGATGACGCGGCACGCGACCGAGTTCGTCCAGCCGCTGACGTTTCGGGCATTGACCGATAAGCATGTGATCGTTGACGATTACGACCCGGCGAATCCCGACCCGATCGCTCATATAAACTTTTCACAGAATATCGATCTGCTGCTGATCGTCCCGGCAACGGCGAACATCATCGGGAAATTTGCGAACGGCGTGGCGGACGATTTTCTTTCTTCGACGTATCTCGCATGCACGGCACCGGTGATGATCGCTCCGGCGATGAACACGACGATGTGGGAGCAGCCCGCAACGCAGCGAAACATCGAGCAGCTTAAGGCCGACGGCGTGCATTTTGTCGCGCCCGTAGCAGGCGAGCTTGCATGCAAAACGGTCGGAACAGGGAAGCTTGAGGACGTTGAGAACATCGTTCAGCAGGCTATGAGCTTGCTGAGAGGTCAGAAGGAAGACATTCGTCCTTCATCGTCCGCACCTCATCATTCTCAGGATCTGACCGGAGAGAATATCCTGATCACGGTCGGCGGGACACGTGAGGCGATCGATCCGGTTCGGTTCATCTCGAATCATTCTTCGGGCAAGATGGGCTTCGCCGTTGCCGAAGCCGCACGCGACCGCGGGGCCGAGGTGACGGTCGTTGCCGGGGTTACGGCGGTAGAACCGCCGGCGGGCATAACGGTCATCAAGGGTATCTCGGCCGAGGCGATGCATCTGGCTGTGATGCACGAACTGCCGAATGCGACCGTGTTCATTGGCTCGGCCGCGGTCGCCGATTATGCTCCGGCGAACGCCGCCAACGCCAAAATCAAGAAAGAAGGCAAAGACACGCTGACGCTCGAACTGACCAAAACGCCCGACATTCTCGCCGATGTTTCGAGGAACCGGACAAACAGTTTATTGGTCGTCGGGTTTGCCGCCGAAACGAATGACGTTGTCGGCTACGCACGCTCGAAAATGGAAAAGAAGGGCCTGGACATGGTCGTCGCCAACGACATAACCGCTGCAGGTGCCGGATTCAACACGGATACGAACATCGCTACGATCCTGACGCGGCAGGGCGGCGAGATCGAACTCCCGCTGATGTCAAAACGCGATCTCGCTGATAAGATACTCGACGAGATCGTTAAACTGCGCCGCACCTGATCGGGAATGTCCAATTCATCCAAAATCGCTGAGCTTATCGCCGACGTACGGGAGCAAGTCGTTTTCATGCAGGAACTTGGCGTCGAGGGCCTCGATGCCAAGATCTCGTTGACCGGAGCTGAAGTTGTTCCCGCGGCACCTGCGGTCGACGCTGAGGCGTTCGTGCCGCCGCCCAAATTCGATCGTCCGGCAACAAACACAACGGCCGAAACGCCCCCAAGACGCGCCGGATCGCGGATCGCCTCGCTTCCGTCGCTCGCAAATCGCGAAAAACCGGCTGCCGCGGCGATCGACCCCGAACGCGGTTCGACGAAGGCCGATCCTGATGTAACTTCCATGCGGTCCGCCGACGTAATGCCGGCAGATGAGGTGAGAGCCGATGCTGCAGCCGCCAAAACGGCCGATACGATCGGTTCGATCCGGGCCGAGATCGGCGATTGCACACGCTGCAAACTGCATTCTCTGGGCCGCAAACAGATCGTGCATTCGACCGGAAATTTTCAGGCCGATCTGATGTTCGTCGGCGAGGCTCCGGGCGCCGATGAGGACGAACAAGGCCTTCCGTTTGTCGGTCGTGCCGGTCAATTGCTGACAAAGATAATAGAAAGCATCGGACTAAGACGCGAAAATGTCTGCATCGGCAACATCAACCGCTGCCGGCCGCCCGGGAACCGTCAGCCCGAGCCTGATGAGACCGCCGCCTGCCGCCCGTTCATTCTGCGTGAGATCGCCGTGGTCCGGCCAAAGGTGATCGTCGTTCTGGGGGCCACCGCCGCCCACAATCTTCTTGAGGTCAAGACGCCGATCTCTAAGCTCCGCGGTCACTTTCACGACTATTTCGGCGTCAAGGTCATGCCCACATTCCACCCTGCTTATCTGCTCCGCGACCCGCACAAAAAGCGCGAGGTTTGGGAAGACATGAAGAAAGTCCGCGATATGTTGAGATCTGAGCTATAATAGACGGATATCGTATTTCTTGAATCCGCAATTATAGTTGAAGCGAAATTGACCCTGTAACAATTTTCGTCCTGCTTATTTTCCATTTTGCGGAAAAGCGTCCGTCATCTGAAAGGGGATCAAACAATGCTTGGGCTTCATGACACGTCGGCCAAGGACCAAAGAGCATTCGAGAAATTGGTCAATGGCCTGGAACTTTGCCGACAGATAACCCGCCGTTACGGCACCAGCTTCTATTTCGCCACGCAGTTCTTTCCGAAGGAAACCCGCGACGGCATCTATGCGGTCTATGCTTTCGCTCGGATCCCGGACGAGATCGTCGACGACCCGACCTGCAGCGATCACGAACTTGCGTTAGAGCGTCTTTCCGAATGGCGAGAGGAATGGCGGCGAGCGATGTCCGACGGTTTTTCGGACGATCCGGTGATGAATGCGATCGTCCACGTCTTCATGAAATACAAGATCCCGATGGAGGACGGCGAGGCTTTCCTCCGGTCGATGTTCATGGACGAAGAAAAGTTTGACTACGAGAATTATGCCGAACTTGAAGACTATATGTATGGCTCGGCCGGTGTGATCGGCCTGATGGTCACGCGTATCGTTGGGTTTTCGACAGCCGATGCTTTTCCGTATGCGATAAAGCTTGGATACGCGTTCCAGCTGACCAATTTTTTGCGCGACATCAGAGAGGATTACGATGCACTCGGCCGGATCTATATGCCGAAGGACGAAATGGCACAATTCGGCCTGACGTCAGAGGACATTGCGGCAAGGGTCCGCGACGATAGGTTTGTCGAGTTCATGAAGTTCCAGATCAAGCGAAACAGAGATGTGTACCGAGAAGCTCTTCCTGGGATCAAGCTCCTGAATTGGCGTGGGCGGCTCGCCGTTCGTGTTTCTTACGTCCTTTACAAGGCTATTCTTAACGAGATCGAAAGAGCAAATTACAACGTTTTTGCCGGGCGCGTGCGTACCAACCGCCAGCAAAAGATATACCTGTCGTTAAAGGCCCTCGCCGGAGTCTATGAGTAAAAAGGTTGTCGTGATCGGTGCCGGGATCGGCGGGCTTGGCACAGCAGGTCTCTTTGCAAAAAAAGGCTACAGCGTCACAGTTCTGGAAAAGAACGCGAATCTCGGCGGGCGTGCGAACGTTTTCGAGGCTCAGGGGTTTCGCTATGACATGGGGCCGTCGTGGTATCTGGCCCCGGACCTATTCGAGCATTTTTTCGAACTGATGGGCGAAAAGGTCGAGGATCATCTCGACCTCGTCCGCCTTTCACCCTCTTATCGGATCTTTTTTCATAACGATCCGAAACCGCTCGACATCCACTCCGACATCGAAGTCGACTCGAAGACCTTTGAGTCGATCGAGCCAGGATCTGCCGAAAAGCTCAAAGCGTATCTAAAGCAATCCGAGTATCAGTATGAGGTCGCGACCCAGCACTTCATGTACAAGAACTACGATACGATCTTTGATTTTTTCAACAAACGCGTGATGACCGAAGGTCAAAAACTCTCGGTCTTTTCGAAGATGCATTCGTTCGTCTCGAAGTTCTTCAAGACGAAAAAGCTTCAGCAGGTGATGGAATACACGATGGTGTTTCTCGGCACGTCGCCGTACGAAGCTCCGGCGCTCTATAACCTGATGTCGCACATGGACTTCAATCAGGGCGTGTTTTATCCGAAGGGCGGGTTTTACGAATTGATCAACGCACTTTCGCGGATCGCCGAAAAGAACGGTGCGGAGCTGAGAACGAATGCGGCGGTCGCTGAGATCGTCGTCGAAAACGGCGTCACAAAAGGCGTCAGGCTCGAAGGCGGCGAGATGGTCGAGGCGGATATCGTCATATCGAACGCTGACATTTGGTTCACCGAGACCCGGCTGCTGTCAGAGAAATGGCAGACGCATCCGCAAAAGTACTGGAATAAGAGGGTGATGGCGCCATCGGCGTTCATCATGTACCTCGGCATCAGCGAAAAACTGCCCAACCTGATCCATCACAATCTGCTTTTCAGCGAAGACTGGCGAAAGAACTTCGACGATATTTACAAGGATCCGCAGCTGCCCGATGCACCGTCTTTGTATGTTTGCGCGCCGAGCGTTTCCGATCCAGGAGTTGCTCCGGAGGGCAAAGAGAATTTGTTTGTTCTCGTTCCGATCGCTTCGGACCTCAAGATGACCGAATCCGAAAAAGAGTCGTATTCGGACAAGGTGATCGGCCTCATCGAAAAGGAAATGGGCCTGCCCGGGCTAAAGGACAAGATCGAGTACAAGCGAATCTATACCGTCGATGATTTTGGCTCGGATTACAACAGTTTCAAGGGGACGGCACTGGGCCTGGCTCACACGATCTGGCAAACCGCGATCTTCCGGCCAAACAACCGATCGAAAAAGGTATCGAACCTATACTACGTAGGTGCGGGCGTCAATCCCGGAATCGGGACCCAGATCTGCCTGATCAGTGCCGAGCTTGTTTATAAACGCGTTCACGGCATCAAATCGGCTGCTCCGCTGAAAACGCTCTAGAGAAATTTGGGAAGGGCGATGAACCAGAATAGGGCGAACCCAACGAGCGCATTTATCAACGGGAACACTCGGTAGATCCGAAAGATCTTTGAACCCTCAGGTTGAAATACCGCATAGAGCATAATCCCGCTGTATACCAAACCGGCTGCGATGCCGGTCATGCCTAGATAAGGAAAAGCGAGTATGGCCGACCCGAGGTACGCCGCTCCGCAAAAAATTATCGTCAGGGTGCGGCCGAGAAAAGTAGCAATGGTCGAAACGCCGGCCTCTTTGTCCGATTCGATATCGGGCACCGCCGAAAACGCGTGCATCGCGGCCGTCCACAGGCCGCCGGCGGCGAGCACGGCGATCGGGAGAAATGTGCCGGTGATCATCTGAAATGCAAAGGCGGCAGGAAAAACGTAAAGAATATTGAATGCCGAATCAACGATCGGGACGGCCTTTGCCCGTATCGGCGGTGCCGAGTAAAAGAGTGAAAAGAAGATGAAGCCAAACAGCGACGGCAGAGCTCGCGGAGCAAGAAAATAAGCGGCGATGATGAACGGCAGGTTCAGCGCAAATATCACGATTGCGAGGCGGCGATGCGTCTCGGGACGAACGAGCATCTCATACTCCGTTTTTTTCGGATTAAGCCGGTCGGTCTCGAAATCGAAAATGTCGTTTATGCCATAAACCAGCAAATTTGCCGGGAAGAGAAAGTAGAGGCCGAAGACTATCGATCCTGGCCGGAGAAGATCATTAGCCGATGCCGCGGCGGCAGCGAGGCCGACGAGATACGGGCCGAAAACATAGACCCAGAAACGCGGACGGCTGATTTTCAAAAGGGTCAAGAGAAATGACATCGTTCGTCACAGCTTAATGTTTGACACGAAGAAAAACCAAATTGCCTATATCGCTGCAGCGATCTTTCTGATCGTCGGTGCTTTCTTCATGGCAAATGTCGAAATGCCGGCCTGGGCACACTATGCATCTGCGGTCAACATTGTTCTGTTCGCGCTGCCGGCGATATGGGCACTTCGCCGATGGCTGGGCTGGCGCGACGCTCTGATGCTCTTTGGTGTTCTGGGCGTCTATGCTCTGGTCATTGAGACGCTGGCGATAATCACGGGCTTTCCTTACGGCCACTTCGGTTATTCCGATCATCTCGGTTACAGGTTATTCGGCTATGCACCGTGGACGGTCGCATTTGCCTGGCCCCCGCTGGCGATCGGAGCCTATGCGATGGCGGCATCCGTGTTCAGGTCGGCGTTGCCGCGGGTGGTATTTGGTACGATCCTTCTGACGGCCTTCGATCTCGTGCTGGATCCCGGTGCCGTTTACCTCAAATTCTGGCAATATGCCGACGGAGGCTGGTATTACGGCGTCCCGTGGTCAAATTTCGCCGGGTGGCTGGTCTCAGGCTTCATCGGTGCGATCATTTTCGAGGCGTTCATCGCCTCGCGAAGGCCGCTGCTTCCCGTTCCTGCCCAATTGTTCCTCAGCTCGATATTCATCGTGTTTTTTTGGACGGCATTCGCCATTTTTGCCGGCATGGCGCTGCCCGCATTGATAGGGTTGTGCCTGGTCGTGTCGATGGCCGCTGGTTTTCGCCGTCGATATTACGCGTTCGATGAAATGATCGTAATGGTCGACGATGGAAATGTTCCGATCGCGACCGAAAAGAAAGCATTCGTCCATAATCGGTACACAAAGCTGCACCGGGCATTCTCGGTCTTCATTATCAATTCGAAGAGAGAACTGCTTCTGCAGCAGCGGGCGTTCAGCAAAAAAACCTGGCCGGGCGTTTGGTCAAATTCGTGCTGCGGCCATGTGATGCTGCACGAAGATATAATTTCCGCGGGAAAGCGTCGGCTGCGGTACGAGCTTGGGTTAAGCGGCATCCGTCTCGAGGTCGGACTTCCCGGTTACCGGTACACCGCTGAAAAGGACGGCATTGTCGAGAACGAGATCTGTCCGGTACTTTTCGGGTTTACCGACCGCGAGCCTTCACCCAACGCCGACGAGGTCGCGTCAACAAAATGGGTGTCGTGGGAGAAATTTCTCGAGGACATTCGCGACCCGGGTTGCGAGCTTTCACCCTGGGCGATAGAGGAAGCCGAGCTGCTTGCCAAAGAGCCGAAATTTCTCGAAGCACTGAATCGCAATTCTGACCGTCGGCGGTAGCCGCATGTTCGCGCCATTCGTCAGCAGCACGAGTTGTTTGTGATAATCTAACCTGCGGATATGAACCAATATCCACGATCGAATTATGAAAAAAGCGCTTGTTCATTTGCTGTTCTTTGTGATGCTGATGCCGCTGGCCTTCGTTTCCGCGCAAAAATCGGGCGGGAACGAGATCAAGCAGCTGCAGGGGCCGCAGAATCCGCGGCTTGGTTTCGTCATTCATGGCGGAGCCGGCGTAATTTCACGCGCAACGCTTACACCGGAGCGCGAAAAGGAATTTCGGGCGAAGCTGGAGGAGGCCGTAACGGCGGGCTACAAGGTCCTGCAATCCGGCAAATCGAGCCTTGACGCGATCGAAGCAGCGATAAGGATCATGGAGGACTCGCCTCTATTCAACGCCGGAAAGGGGGCGGTCTTCACGAACGACGGCAAGAACGAACTCGACGCCTCGATAATGGACGGCAAAACGCTCGGAGCGGGCGCGGTAGCGGGCTTACAGCGTGTGAAGAATCCGATCACCCTGGCAAGGGCCGTGATGGAAAAAAGCGAGCACGTGATGATGGTCGGGAGCGGAGCCGAAAAGTTTGCGGCCGAGCAAAAGATCGAGCTTGTCGATCCAAAGTACTTTTTTACCCAACCGCGATGGGATGCCCTGCAGCAGATACTCAAAGAAGAGAAAGCACGGTCCGAAAAAGCGGTGAGCACGTCGGCAAGCGCGTCGCGCCCTGCAAATAGGTTTGGGACGGTCGGCGCGGTCGCTTTGGATAAGGACGGCAATCTCGCGGCAGGGACTTCGACCGGAGGTATGACGAACAAGCGATTCGGCCGGGTCGGTGACGCGCCGATAATCGGTGCCGGAACTTATGCGAACAACGCGACCTGTGCTGTTTCGGCGACCGGATGGGGCGAGTTTTTCATTCGGCTCTCGGTCGCCCGCGACATTTCGGCCCTGATGGAATATCGGGCGATGCCGATTCAGAACGCGGTCGATATGGTGATCAAACAAAAGCTGCAAAAGCTGGGCGGCGATGGCGGGGTGATCGCGATCGACAAATTCGGCAATATCGGCATCTCGTTCAATTCCGAGGGAATGTACCGGGCCTATATCAACAGCGAAGGTAAACCGGTTGTTGAGATCTATTAAGACCCAAGACAATGGCTTCTGCTGAAATAATCGCGGTCGGGTCGGAGCTTTTGACCCCGGAAAAGACCGATACCAACAGTCTCTGGCTGACCGAAAAGCTGAACGAAACAGGCATCGAGGTGATGCTGAAGACCATCGTCGGCGACGACGAGCCGCGACTTCTTGAGACCATTCAAGACGCTCTGAAACGCTCGGACATCGTCATCACGACCGGAGGGCTTGGCCCGACCGAAGACGACATAACCCGGCAGATCGCGGCAAAAGCTGCCGGGCGTCAACTGGTCTTTCGGGATGATCTGGAAGCCGATCTCCGCGATCGATTCAAGCGTTGGGGACGCGAGATGCCCGAGATCAACAAGCGTCAGGCATACATCATCGAGGGTTGCGACGTTTTGCCCAACCCGAACGGATCGGCCGTCGGCATGCTGCTCGAAACCGGCGACCGCACTCTGATCGTCCTGCCGGGCCCGCCGCGAGAAATGAAGCCGATGTTCGAGAACTCGGTACTTCCTCGGATCAGCGGGCTTGCCGGAACGATGGTCGTAAGACGAAGGATACTTCGGGTTTCGGGCCTCGGTGAATCTGCCGTCGATTCTGCCATCGCTCCGATCTACAACGAATACAAGACGGTTCGGACGGCGATCCTTTTCAACAAGGCCGAGGTCGAGATACATCTCTACTCGCGTGCAGAAACATCCGGGGCCGCCGAAGCCGTGCTTGGCGAACTAGCGGGCCGCATCGCTGATGAACTCGGTACGCCGCTTTTCTCAGACAATGGCGATACGATGGAGCAGATCGTCGGGCAAATGCTGACCAGGCGTGGAGAGACCGTCTCGGTGGCTGAGAGCTGTACCGGCGGACTGATCGCAAAGCGGCTGACCGATGTGCCGGGTTCGTCGCAGTATTTTGTCGAAGGGGCGGCGACATATTCCAACGAGGCCAAGATCCGAACCCTTGGCGTTCCCCGCGTTACTATTGAGGCCCACGGAGCCGTCAGCGCCGAGACCGCCGAAGCTATGGCCGAGGGAATGTTGAAAAAGGCGGGGACCGACCATTCGGTCGCGGTGACCGGGATCGCCGGGCCGGACGGCGGAACGGACGAAAAGCCGGTCGGAACGGTTTTCATCGGGTACGCATCGCCAACGGTGACCAAATCGGTAAAGATCGTTCTGCCGGGTGACCGGTACCTGATCAGGTGGCGAGCGAGCCAGGCCGCTCTTGATTATTTGCGACGGCAAATGCTGAAAAGCAAATAAGGTGGTATCATCAAAAGCTGTGATTTCTCGAATAAAAAGCCATATCAAAGAGCTGGGCCATCTTACGCCGATGGCGCTGGTCACGACGTTTCTTCCTATCGTCGGCAGTACCGCGCTCTTGATATTCCTTCATCCGATCGGATACTGGCTTCGCGACAATTGGGAAACGGGCATCGTCGTATTTTTGGCGGGCACGCTCTTCTTCTGCGGGCTGGCACTTTTGCCGACGAACGTCATCGGTATTCTGAGCGGTTGGGCGTTCAGTTTCGAGCTTGGGATCGCGATATTGATGACCGGAGTTGTCGGTTCGGCATTCATCTCGTTTCTCATCAATTCGCGTCTTAGCGGCGAGAAATTGCCCGAGATCGCGAATAGACACCCGCGAGCATCGGCGATATACCAATCCCTGCTTCAGGACAACTTTTGGAAGACGACGTTGATAATCTTCCTGCTTAGGATGTCGGTGATCATGCCGTTCGCATTTACGAATTTCCTGATGGCATCGGCGAGGGTTCCGGTACAGTCATTCCTCGTCGGGACCGCGGCCGGAATGCTGCCGAGGTCGTCCGCAATGGTGATCATCGGAGCCGGCCTATCTGAATTGAACCTCGAAAATACGCGGGATACCTACCTTTTGGCGTTGGGAATCGTCGCTTCGGTCGTTTCCGTGCTCGTTATCGCCCATATTAGCCGAAAGGCACTCGAACGGATCACGAACGATAAGATGCCCGCGGGCGTGAGCTCGTAATACCTGATCTTACGGGCAGACGCTGACGATAGGTGCAAATCTTCCGAATGGCCTTTAATCGTTGTCGGCAGCGCAAAAGAGCGATTATTTGCAACTTTGACCGACCGTCCTCGTGTAAACTTACGTCCGTACGCGGTGCCGGCAGTTTGGCGCCATCATACCAAGAATATGAAGATTCCAACTCGAATACGATTTTCGCTCACGCTGTTCCTTTTGGCCGCGTTCCTATCGCCGACGGCAATAATGGCGCTTGGCGACGGCAAAAAGTATTTTAAGACCGGGATGAAACACGAGGCGGCCGAGGAATGGGATCAGGCGGCGGAGGCCTTTGCTCTTGCGGTCAACGAGAATCCAAAAAATCCTGAGTATCGGCTGCATCTTCGAAGGGCATTGTTCAACGCCTCGCAGATGTACATGAAAAAAGGCCGGCTCGCGGCAGACGAAAAGGATTACGAGGGAGCCTACATCGCATTTCGCAAAGCCTATGCGTTCGACCCGGTGAACGAATTGGCCAAGGCTGAAATGGCGCGGATGATAAGGCTGCAGGAAGCGAAGAAGAACGAAGAGAACCCCGGGGCAACGTCCGGCGACGTGAAAATGGTCCAGACGAGCGCGAACGGTGCCGCAGTTCCGGATTTTCAGATTCCTCAGAAGCTCGAAAAACTCCGCGACGTCCCGTTTCCGAGCGGTGTCAACCTCCAGTTCATCATAAAGGAACTCGCAAAGGATCTTGATCTGAACGTCCTGTTCGATGCTGAATCGCGGCTTGAGAATCGAAGCGTGCGGATCGAACTGAAGAACGTTACCGCCGCACGGGCACTCGATTACATTTTTCTACAGGAGAATCTTTTCTTTCAGCGGGTCGGGCCGAGGACGATCCTGGTCGCGAATACCAATCGCCGAACGAACTTTCAACAGTTGGTTCTAAGAACATTTTATTTAGCGAACGCCAGCCCGAAAGATGTAAAGACGGTCGTGCAGACCGCGATCCCGGCCCAACCGGGCAGAGCGCAGACCATCGTCCTCGAAGACGCCGCGACCAACAGCATAACGATCCGCGACACGCAGGAGAACATACGGCTTATCGGCAAGTTGATAGCTTCGCTCGACAAAGACCGGGCAGAGGTCGTGATGGATGTGGCGATATATGAGGTTTCGAAGACCGATCTGCTACGCCTCGGGAACCAGATCGGCAACGAGTCCCAGCTGACAAGTCTCGGCGGCACGACGCGCGGCGTCGTCGGCCTCGGCGGCAATGACCTGTTTGCGCAGCTTTCGAGCGTGGCGGGCCAGGCACTTCCGACCGCATTTGGTGTAGGCATAGCCATTCCGGCCGCAAATCTCATTGCATTTCAAGCGAAAGGCAACACGAAACTTCTGGCGTCGACACAGATCCATGCCTTCAACAACGAAGATTCGTCTGCACGTATCGGACAGCGTGTCCCGGTCAGGACCGCTCAGTTCGTTACGGGTTCAAATCAATCTAGTGACGGCGTTGTTTCGAACGTCATTAACTACGAACAGGTCGGCCTGACGCTTAAGTTCAAGCCCATCGTCTTCCCGAACCAGGACGTTCAGGTCGCGATGGAGATCGAATCGAAAGACGTCGTCGCTGGCGGAACCGACGGAAATCCGATCTTCTCAGAGCGATCGATCAAGGGAACGGCTCGAGTTCAGAACAACCGGACCTTATTGCTGGCGAGCGTTGCACAGGACGTCGAAAGCCGAGGACGGTCGGGCTTGCCGCTTCTGGGCCTGATCCCGATACTTGGCCGTTTATTCTCGGCACCGACGAGAGACAATCGTCAGGTCGATGTTGTGATCGCCGTTACGCCGCGGGTCATCCGAGCTCCGGCGATATTGCCGGAGGACGAGGTAGAAAGGCCGACGGGAAGCGTGGCGACGCCGACCAGCGGTTCGCTTGAGGCGATGATCACGCAGGAAGAACGCGAGGAATATCTTGCCTCGGTCCGCCGTTTGCCTACGACCACGGCGATCCAATTGCCGGACCAGCCGTCGATGCCGGAATACGTCCGCGGCGGTACAGAAACCGCGGCTATCGTCCCTAAGGCAGATCAGGGAGGCACATCGAATCCGATAGTTGAAACGGGCGGGTTGACCGTAAAGCCGATCGATGCTTCTGTCAGGCAGCTTGAGATAAAACAGACCTCGGAAGAAATAAAAGGAATTCCACCCGACGCGGCAAACGAGTCCGACGTTCAAACCGAGCAGTCCGCAAACGGTGCGATCAACAACCGAACCGCGAAGATCAGCTTTTTGGCTGAAATCCCCGAGTTGAAGGCGGGACAAAGGATAAAGCTTCCAGTACTCATCACGGGCAGCGACCCTTTTGGCTCGGCCGTGCTCGGACTGCGATTCGACGAGAAACTCATGGCCGTCAGGTCGGTCGCTTATGGCGACGTCTTTGGCGGAGCAATGTCCGGGACCGAGATCCAACCATTTCTTAACCAGGGCGGACGGACATTCGTCTCACTGACCGCCAGTAAGGGCTTGAGGACAGGGCTCTCAGGCACACTGGCGGTGATCGAATTCGAAGCGCTCGCCGACGGAACGCCAACGGTGAATTTTGACAAGGACGTGCTGAACATTTTGGGGACCGACGGCAAGAACTTTTTGGTGCGTTTCTGACGTCGTGCTCGACCGATCCGTAATGGTTAGACCGCTTATCAAGTCAATAAGAATGATCGACGCACGTCGGGCGAACGGATATTCCTTGCTCGAATTGATAATCACGCTTACGGTTTTGTCGATTCTTGTGCTGGGAACTATCCCGCTCGCGCAGAACGCCGTTCAACGCCAACGGGAATCGAGGCTCCGTGAAAGCCTCAGAATGATCAGGAACGCGATCGATGAATTCAAGCGTGACACCATCGGGGCTTGCCCGACCGGTTCGGTCACGACGGGCAATCCGACACGGCCGAACGTCGGTGCCGCTGTGCCGGCCGATCCGCGAAGCCGCGTTGTGATCGATGACTGCACGATCTTCGATGCTGAGAACCTTGACCGATATCCGCCAAACCTGGAGGTTCTCGTTGAAGGTGTAAAGGTGCGGCAACGCGGGTTGAACGTTCAGGGCGGCCGTGGCATAAGCGGCGACTCGCCGCAGGCAACAGAGGTGAACGCAACAGAAGACGTGATCAAGGTATATCTTCGGGAATTGCCGGTCGATCCATTCACCGGAAAACCCGACTGGAAGCTGAGGTCATCCTATCAGACAAAGGATGACGATACGTGGGACGATATCAACGTCTTCGACGTTCGGTCGGCATCGGACGAAATATCGCTGAGCGGCGACAAGTACAGCGATTGGTAATATGAACATCGTGCTTAATTCGACCAAGGTAAATTCCGGTCAAAGAGGCTTTTCGCTTCTTGAACTGATGATCGCGATGTTCATACTGATAATTCTGCTTTCGGTCGCGCTGCCGACCTATCAGCGGAGTGTTCAGCAGGCACGCGAAACTGTGCTCAAAGAAAATCTCTGGCAAATGCGTCGTGCGATCGACCAATATTCCGCCGACAAGGGAAAACTGCCGAGGTCGATCGACGAACTTGTCGAAAACAAATATCTGCGTGACGTCCCGATGGATCCGATCATGGAAAAGGCCGAATGGGACGAGGTGCAGGGCGAAGACTCGCTTTCGCCCGATGCAGAACAGGGCCTTGTTAATGTCAGGAGTACAGCGACCGGTACTGATGCCGAGGGTAAGGAGTATCGGGATTACTGATAGATCCGCCAAAACGCGACCGAATTTACAGATCGTCTAAATGCTCTCATTTCTAACTCAGCCAAACTATCCACAGGCCGCGATCGGGATCGAAATAGATTCGATCTCGGTTGTTGCACTTCAGCGCGAGTCTCGCGGCGTATTCAGCCTGAAGCAGGCCGCATCGGTCGAACTTCCGAACGGGCTGGTCAATCCCAGTTTTACTGAAAAGAACATTTCGAGTCCGGTTCAGTTTCGTATCAGTCTCGAAGAAGCCACGGCGTCGGCCGGAATGCTCAATCAGCGTTCATGGTCCGTTTCGCTCCCAAGCAACAGTGCACGTTCGGCGATCCTTACCTTAGAGAACGGCGTCAAAGGTAAGGCTGAGAACGAAGAGGTCCTCGATTGGAAGGCCGAACAAGCCTTTGGCACGCCGGCGGCACAACTGCGAATAAGCCGTCATAAGATCGCCCCCGACCCCGAAGGCCGAGCGCGGTTTCTCGCTACGGCGGTGAAACTTTCGGTGATCGACGAATTCGAAACGGTCTTTGAGGAACTTGGCTGGAAGGCGGGTTTGATCTTGCCGAGGGCCATTTGCGAGGCGAACTGGCTGTTGGCAAACGGGAATCCGAGCGACACACTTCTGATCAGTTCGCAGAGCGATGGTTTTACGGCGTTCTTGATCAGGGATCGCGAACCGAACGTGATCAGGACGGTCACATGCACCGAAGCCGAGCGCGACGACGAGATCTACAGGCTTTTGATGTTCTATAACGACCGTTTTGCCGAGAACCGCGGCGACCTGACCCTAGGGACCTTCTTATCCATCGGCGCCGATCTGGTGCCGGCAAAGATCCGCGAAATATCGATGGAGGCACTCGGACGCGCATTGACCATACTTCGGCCCGAGGATGTCGGCATGCGGCTTCCTTCGTCAGGCGGCATTCGATTTGATTCGGTCGCCGCTCCGGCAGCGTTGGCATCGCTCGGCTGGCGATGATCGACGGGTTGTAAAAACCCGCGGCCGAGAGCAGCCGTGGCCGCACCCGGATTACATTCCCCGGCATCGTTTATGGCTCTTTCCGCGTTGCCGCTTGCATCGGCGAACATTTTTGAACAAAATGTCGTAGAGCTTTCTTGCATGTCAATTTCGATCGCAAATAATGAAGTTATCCGACAATCGTCAGATATCGAGCTTGTAGCCAAGGCACGGTCCGGCATCGAGCTCGGTTTCGAAGAACTTGTTCGGCGATATCAGCGGCCGATCAACGGCTATGTTTACCGGATGCTCGGCGATTACGAGGCGGCGCTCGACGTGACCCAGGAGGTCTTCATCAAGGTCTATAACTCATTGGACCGTTACAGTAGCGAATACAAATTCTCGACCTGGCTTTATCGTATCGCTCACAACGCGGCTATCGACCACATGCGTCGGAACGCCGGAAATACCCAAAGCATTGAAACCGAAAACGCAGAAGGTGCGTATGAACTCCAGATCGAAAGTTCGCTGCCTTCGCCTGAGCTCGAACACGAGCGAAGCGAGTGGCGAACCGAGATCGAAGCGGTGGTAAAGTGTTTACCTGCCGCATATCGGGATCTGATCTTACTCAGGCATTCTCAGGATCTAAGTTACGACGAGATCGCGGATGTGACCGGGCTTCCGCTCGGGACCGTAAAGAACAGGCTCTTTCGCGCACGCGAAATGATGCGTGAGATCTTCGTCGAACGCGGATTTACAGGTATCTGAGTATGACGGGCCACGCCGATATTCGAAGAGTTGTTTTCGGATCAAATGATTCCCAGCAAACCGGAAAACATTGCGTCGTGCTCGACATCGGACATCTCGGCCTATGTTGACGGCGAACTATCTGCCGACGAATCCGAAAGGCTCGAAACTCATTTCTCGGTCTGCATTCCCTGCCGGACGGAACTGAACCGCCAAAAGAATTTTCTCAATTTCCTTGATGCTTCGCTTGAGAGTGAAAGCGACGAACTGCCGCCTGATTTCACGAAGAAGATCGTTACCAAAGCAGAAAGCGGTGTTCGCGGTCTCCGCGACGGCCGCGAATGGACGAATGCGGCGGCGATCTGTCTTGTGATGTTGATCGCGGCGGCCGGAGTCTTCTTTTCAACCGGATCGTTCGATCCTTATACCCGAGTCGTGTCGGTCTTCGACCGCGTGCTCGCGGTCTCGACGGCGGCCGTTCATTTCGTCTACAGCGTCGCTCTCAGCATCGCCATCGTGGTCAAGACCCTTACACACAATGTTTCATCCAGGCCAATGCTCTGGTTGGCCGCGGCGATATGTATCGGCGCGATGTTCTTCATCGCGCGGCGGCTGGTTCGCGACCGAGGGCCGCGCGGCATTTGAGGAGATCGTGGAACATTGTCTTAGATCAAAAACTCAACGCTATATCAAAAAACCGCTCGCGTCGGCAGCCGTGCTTCTTGCAGCCGTCGTGATCGGCGTTTCGGCCGCGTCCGCGTTTGGCCAGCAACTCTCGAGTCGTCCGGACGACCGAACGCTCATCGTCGACGATGCTCCGGAAATGAACGTGATCGCCTTTGGGCGAAACGTGATAATTCGTAAACATGCGAAAGAGGTTTTTGTCTGGGGCGGCGACATCATCGTTGAAGGCCGTGTTGACGGCGACGTAGCGGCCATTGGCGGTTCGATAATCCAGAGAAGCGAGGGCTTTATCGGCGGGGCAGTGATCGTGATCGGCGGGAGCTACAAGCCCGAAAGCCGCGAACCGCTGCGGGTCGAGGGCAAGGAAACCGTCATGTTCGGAATGTTCGAAGAGGAGTTTCGCGAGATGGCCGAGGATCCGTCGCAGATCTTTGCCCCGAACTTTACGATCGCATTTGTTGCTCAGAGGGCGCTTTCAGCGCTCTTTTGGTTCATCGTCACTCTCATGTTCGCAACCCTTGCACCCGGAGCCGTAAGCCGTGGGATCGAGCGTTTCCATCTCTCTGCTCTTAAGGTCATCGGGATCGGTGCCGCCGCGTTCACCGGGACCATGATACTTGTGATCGGCAGTCTCCGGCTGCTACCTGATCATGCCGGAGCGATAGTCGGGCTGATGTCGTTCGCGTTGCTGATGCTTGCTTACGGATTTGGCCGAGTCGTCTTGCAGGTAAGCATCGGAAAATTGATCCAGAAAAAGCTCTCCGGGCCCGGAAAACGGTCTGAGTCGATCGCTATCCTGATCGGCGTAATATTCTGGACCCTTCTGCTTTCTTTGCCATACGTTTGGACGATCGGTGTACTGGCGCTTTTCGCAACCGGCGTGGGGTTGGTTCTCACTGCCCGTCAACGCACCTCGTGGTCGACCGCCTAGGGACTGTAAACAGTTGTGTTTACAAATCTTTACATTTTAATTCAAACCTCGTTAGCATCTTTTACGTCATAATTTATTGACCGCAACTTTTCGTGCGCGGCGGCGTATTTATATAACTACTTTACGAACGAGCAGGGTAACAAAATGAAACGAACCATTTACTCTTCATTCTTGGCTTTTTTTCTACTCACATTTGGCCTGACGATAGCCGGCCAAACTGCGGATGCGGCCATCAAACCGTCGGTTGTGAACGGCGAAGTCGTTGCTGTCGGTGCGGCCTCGATCGAACTTAAGACCGATGCCGGCCAGATCACGGTTCAGTTGACCGAAAAGACTGAGTATAAACGAGTTCCGCCGACAAATCCGAGCCTGAAGGCGGCCGTACCGGCGTTGCTTTCAGACATCGGCGCGGGCGACAAGCTGCTTGTGACCGGCGTGTTCGCGAATGACCGAAAGTCGATCCCGGCGCGGGCCGTTTACCTCATGACGAAGTCTGAGATCGCTCAGCGGCAAGCGAAGGAAAGCGAGCGATGGGCGACCCGCGGCATATCAGGAAGAGTTGCGGCGATCAATCAGGATACGAAACAGATCACGGTCGAGGTTCGCGGCTTGATGGGCAGTTCGAATATCGTCGTTACGCCGAAAGACGGCGCGATCTTCAAGCGATATGCACCGAATTCGATCAGGTACAGTGAAACCGTTCCAAGTTCAGTATCGAACATACAGGCGGGCGACATGGTAAGGGCCCTCGGCGACCGCAGTCCTGACGGTTTGAGTTTTGCCGCAGAAGAGGTCGTCACCGGCGCTTTTCAGACCGTTGCAGGAAACGTAAAGGCTGTCAACGCGGCCGCGAACGAGATCACGATAACCGATCTTCAAACAAACAAGGACGTGACGATACAACTCGGGGCTTCTTCGATCTTGAAGCGGTTTCCGGAAGAAATGGCTCAGCGGCTGGCTCAATTCAGCGGCGGCCAGGGCGGACCGGGTGGAATGAGGCCGGCAGGCGGCCAACCGCCGGCGGCTGGACAACCCGGTGGACAACCGGGCGGACAACCGGGCGGCGCCGGACAACCCGGACGTGGCGGTCCACGCGGCGGCATCGATGAGATGCTTGACCGCTTTCCGAACATCACCGCGTCTGATCTGAAAGTTGGCGAAATGATCGCAGTCTCGAGTTCGAAGAATGGCGACGGCAGCAGGATAACCGCGATCAAGCTTTTGGCGGGCGTTGAGCCATTCATCCGTGCCGCTCAGGCTTCGGGCCAGCTCCAGCGGGGCGGACGCGGTGGTCAAAGCGGCGGATTTACGATACCAGGATTAGATGGATTTGATTCACCATAGAGTTTTTATTTAATGAGGCTTTTTGCTGGTATTTAGCAAAGCGGCCGATACAAATTTATTTAGGCGGTTTGATATGAGATCAATAAAGGCATTTTTATTTACAGCGGCCGCGTCGCTCGCGTTTTCGCTGCCGGCGTTCGCGCAGCAGAACGGCAGCATAGGCGGCCAGGTCCAGGACACGCTCGGAGCGGTCGTGGTCGGCGCTACGGTCACGGTAATTGCATCGGATGCGAAAGAAAGGACGACAACGACCAACCAGCGAGGCGAGTTTTCGGTTGCCGGCCTTGCTCCGGGAAAATATACGGTCAAGGTCTTTGCAGCGAATTTTGGGCTCTACGAGAACACTGAGGTGACCGTAGGTCCCGGTCGCCGCGAAGATCTGACGGTTTTGCTTTCGGTCGAAGAGGTCAAAGAGCAGGTTGACATCTCGACCGACGAGGGAGTCTCGACCGATCCGCAGAACAACGCCGGTGCTACCGTTCTAAAAGAGAAGGACCTCGAGGCTTTGCCGGATGATCCGGACGAACTCGAAGCTGCCTTGCAGGCCCTCGCGGGACCCTCGGCCGGGCCGAATGGCGGCCAGATCTACATCGACGGGTTTACTGGCGGGCGGCTTCCGCCAAAAGAAGCGATTCGCGAGATCCGTCTTAATCAAAACCCGTTTTCGGCCGAATTCGACCGCCTTGGTTTCGGTCGCATCGAGATATTGACAAGGCCCGGATCGGATCGGTTCCGCGGCAGTGCGTTCACCAACTTCAACGATTCGCGTCTTAACTCACGCAATCCCTTTGCATCGAACCGCGCTCCGGGACAGACTCGCTTTTTTGGAGGCAACATCTCGGGCCCGGTGCAGAAGGGCAAATCGTCATTCTTTTTGGATATAAACAACCGTGATGTCGACAGCAACGCTGTGATCAACGCGATCGTGCTCGATCCGAACCTGAACCCGGTTCCGTTCAGCGAAGAGGTTCAGGTACCGACAAGGCGGTTTTCGATCAGCCCGCGTTTCGATTATCAGTTGAACGATTCGAATACGCTGGTCTTTCGCTACAGCTACTCGCGACAGACGGCCGATAATCAGGGTGTCGGCAATCTGACATTGCCGTCGCGTGCGTTCGAGACGAATTCGTCGAATCATGAATTTCGGGTCACCGAGACGATGATCATCAATCCAAAGACGATCAACGAAACTCGATTTGAATACGAGATCAACGACCGCGAGCAGGTCGGCGACAATTCGATCCCAACGATCAACGTCGGTTCGGCATTTGTTGGCGGAGGTTCCCAGATCGGGCTTAGCTTCAACAAAGAGCGGCAGTGGGAGCTGCAGAACTACACTACGACATCGCTCGGCAAAAACTCGGAGCATGCGATCAAGTTCGGCGTCCGGATTCAGAATACGAGTCTTCGCGATCGTTCCGAGAACAATTTCGGCGGCAACTTTACGTTCGTGAGCCTTGATACTTATCGCGAGACGATACTCGGCAATGCGATCCCGATCCAGTTCAGCATAACGACCGGCAACCCCGAACAGAAAGTGAGCCAGACGGATGTAGGCCTTTTCTTCACCGACGATTGGCGCGTTACCCCGGCGTTGACCCTGAGTTTCGGGCTGCGATACGAAAACCAGACCAACATCAAAGACAACCTTAACTTTGCTCCGCGATTCTCATTCGCATGGTCGCCCGGTGCCGGCGGGGCAAGGGCACCCAAGACCGTCTTTCGCGGCGGGTTTGGTCTTTTCTACGATCGCTTCAATCAGAACTTCACTCTTCAGGCACGGCGATTCAATGGCTCGGAGCAATTGAATCTTGTCGTCAGCAGCACCGACCCCGATCCGGTTCGGCGTGCGGCGGCGATCGCATTGCTTGATCAGGCGGTATTCACCGTCGATGGAGTTACGGGTGTCCCGACCGCGGCGCAGATACTTGCGGCACTTCCGCAGTCTAGTACGATCCGAACGATCGACCCGAACCTGCAGTCGCCATACATGTTTCAGGCGGCAATTGGGGTTGAACGTCAGCTGCCGATGCGAACGACCCTATCGTTGTTTTATATTGGTTCACGAACGTGGCACGTGCTGCGTACCAGAAATATCAACGCACCGATCTGCCCCGAACAGGTGAATTGTAATCTTGCACCGCGTCCGTTCGCAGATGCCGGGAATATCTATCAATACGAATCGTCAGGGATCGCTAATCAGAATCAATTGATAGTCAACGTCCGATCAACGATCAATCCGCGAGTTTCATTATGGGGAAATTGGCGGCTTGGGTTTGCGAAAAGCGATTCTGACGGTGCGGGCAGTTTTCCGGCATACAGTTATGATCTTTCCGATGAATACGGCAGAAGCGGCGGCGATTCGCGTCATTTCTTCAACGTTGGCGGAAATATCACTTTGCCGTGGGAGTTCTCGATCAGCCCGTTCATCACGGCTTATACTGGCCGCCCGTTCAACATAACGCGTGGTGTAGATACTAACGGCGACCTGCTTCTGAATGAGCGTCCGACGTTTGCCGAGCTCGGGGCGAGATGCTCCGTACTCGGGCTCACCGGATCATACTGCGACGTCTCGGGCTTTGACCCGAACGAAATAGTCCCGAGAAACTTTGCTCAGGGGCCCAATTTCTTCAGCGTCAATATGCGCGTCGGCAAGAACTTCGGTTTTGGCGGTTCATCGCGAGACCGGGCTGCCGCTAGCGGACAGACCGGCACGGGCGGCGGCCCTGGCGGAGGGTTTCCGGCGGGCGGACGCGGTCCGGGCGGCGGTGGCGGTCGCGGTCCCGGAGGGATGGGCGGAATGGGAGGCGGCGATGGCCGCAAGCCTTATAACCTGAACATCGGCGTGTTCTTTAACAACCTGTTCAATAACGTCAATTTCGGAAATCCGGTCGGCAATCTTGCGTCGAGCCGGTTCGGGCAGTCGACATCGACTCAGGGCGGCTTCGGCGGCTTCGGCGGTTTCGGCGGCGGCAGTGCTAATCGACGCATCGAGCTTTCGGCTCGGTTCAGCTGGTGACCTGCCGATCTAACTACAAGAACGGGGTGGGCGGATAAGTTCTCGCTCACCTCGCATACATTTAAAGGTTAGAATACGAATATGAGATCGATCGTTAGTTTTTTTGCAATCTTGATGGTTTCGGCTTTATGCGTATTTGCTCAACCGGCAAATGGGGCGGGATCAGGCGAGCCAAAGGCGGAATTCGCCGCTGAGCGTGAAATGGCTGGCAAGGCGCAGAACGCTCATGGCGGCGAAAAGCTCCGTAAGATGACATCGTTGGTCATTCGCGGTTCGGTCGGCATCTCGTTCTCGGCGCAGACGATCCCGGCAACCTTTGTAACTGTGTTTTCAGGCGATAAATACCGGTTCGAACTCAACAATCCATTTCAGCCGATCGTTCAGGTCAATGACGGCACGCAGGCAAGTGCATCGGTCGGAAATGGCATTACGCTTCCGCCGCTGAATCGTATCGGTTTCCCGGTGCTTCAGCGTATCGGGGATTTCGGGTTCATCGTAACGGCTTTGCCGGAGGAAAAAAGAAAAAAGGGCGGCTTCCGCGTGACCTCACCTGAGGGCGTCGTGACCGATTTCTTTATCGACACCAAAACCGGAATGATCAAGGGTTACGATTCGGCCTATGAGTTTGGCGGGCGTACTGGAACGACCTCGGTCGAGATCGACAAATATCGCTTGGTTGACGGGGTACAGATACCCGAGAGGTACGTACAGCGATTCGATCTGGGGCCGAACACGATCTACGCTGATTTCAAGGCGAAGGACATATTGGTGAATTCGGAACTGGCGGCCGATGTATTCACTATCGCCCCGGGTCGATAGCTAACGCCTTGGTATCACCTACATCGCGAAGCGGCTGGACTTCCACCAGTCGATCGTTCGAGACAGCCCTTCCTCGAGGCCGACGATCTTTTCGTAGCCAATGCATTTTACTGCGAGAGCGTTGTCGGCTTGCGAATGCTTGACGTCGCCTTTTCGTTCAGGCTGAAAGTCAGCAACTGCGTCCGATCGCCCGGTTATCTCTTTCAGAACCGAGAGAAGCTCGTTCAGACTGATCCTTTCGCCGTTAGCTGCGTTCATCACCTGCCCCAGCCCTTCGTTCGTTTGCGCGGCCCTGATATTCGCATTCACGACGTTCGAGATATAGGTAAAATCGCGCGACTGTTCGCCGTCGCCATAGATGACGGGACGGCCGCCTTTCATAAGAGCGTCTATGAACCGCGAGATAACGCCGGAATAATGCGACGCCGGATTCTGTCTCGGGCCAAACACATTGAAATATCTGAGAGCGATGGTCTCGAGTCCGTAGACCCGCGTGAATACGCTGCAATAGTGTTCGCCCATCAGCTTTGCGGCGGCATAAGGCGAAAGCGGTTCGGGCCTCATCGTCTCGACCTTAGGCAGCGTCGGCTGATCGCCGTAGGCCGAACTTGAAGCGGCATAGATGACCCTCCGCACGCCGGCGTCTCTGCTTTTGACGAGAAGATTGAAGGTGGCGTTGACGCACGCATTGTGTGTCTCGACCGGGTCGGCTACCGAACGCGGAACGCTCGGCAGTGCAGCCTGATGAAAAACGATCTCGATGTCCTGAAGAGCCTTTGCCAGAAGGTCTGAGTCGTTCAGGTCACCTTCGATGAACTCGAAATCGCCCGAGATCTCGTCGAGGTTCTCGCGGAACCCGGTCGAGAGATTGTCAATGATCCGCACTCGCGATCCCTGCCTGATCAGTTCATCCGCAAGATTTGAACCGATAAATCCGGCACCGCCTGTGACAAGTACATTTTTGTTTTTCATTTCTGGTCGTTTCGAAAGAACGGTGAATTCCGATCGGCCCCCGACTATCGCCCGACGCCGACATAGTCAAAACCCATCGCGCGCATATCGGAAGGCTCGTAAATATTTCGAAGATCGGCGATCTTTGGCGACCGAAGCAGCGATCTCACCTTTTCCATATCGAGCGCGCGAAACTGGTTCCATTCGGTAACGATCACCAGAACATCGGCGCCCTTGATCGCATCATACTCGTCGGTGGCGTATTCGATCCCCGAGACGTAGTGTTTCGCCTCGTCCATCGCAACCGGGTCAAACGCTCGGATCGTCGCGCCTTTTTCAAGGATCGACCGAATGATCTCGATCGCAGGCGATTCGCGCATATCGTCGGTCTCGGGTTTGAAGGATAACCCCAACATACCGACCTGCTTGCCGCTGAGGTCACCGACGAGCCGTTCGATCTTAGGGATCATTGCCTCGCGTTGACGCTCATTGGCCTCAATGACGGCATCGACGATCAGCGTTTCGACCCCGAACTGATCGGCGACCGTCGTAAGTGCGCGTGTATCCTTGGGGAAACACGAGCCGCCGTATCCCGGGCCGGGATGAAGGAACTTGCGCCCGATGCGATTGTCCATTCCCATGCCGCGGGCTACGTCGTGCACATCGCAGCCGATCGCGTCGCAAAGATTTGCGACCTCGTTGATGAACGTGATCTTGGTCGCAAGGAATGCGTTCGCAGCGTATTTGATCAATTCGGCGGCTTCGAGCGAGGTTATCACGATCGGCGTTTCGATAAGATACAACGGACGATAAAGCTCCTTCATTACATCGATCGCACGTCCTTCGTTGCTTCCGATGACCACGCGGTCGGGACGCATAAAATCCTCGATCGCGGCGCCTTCGCGAAGAAACTCGGGATTGGAAGCTACACCGAATTCGATACTGTCGGGCAGATTTGCCGATACGAATTCCCGAAGCCATTTTCCGGTTCCGACAGGGACTGTCGATTTTGTGACAAGAACCTTGTATCCGTTCATCGCCGCGGCTACGTCCTTTGCGGCCTGCTGGTAATAGCTCATGTCGGGCGAGCCGTCGTCCTTTGGCGGTGTCCCGACCGCCAAAAAGACGACCTGTGCACCTTCGACCGCAGATCGGATGTCGGTAGTGAATTTTAGCCGTCCAGCTTTGGCATTTTTCTCGACGATCTGATCGAGTCCCGGTTCGTAAATTGGAATGATGCCGTTGTTCAGTTTATCGATCTTGGTGCTGTCGACATCGACGCACGTGACATCCACGCCGAATTCAGCAAAGCATGCTCCCGTAACCAAACCGACATAACCTGTTCCGATGACTGCAATATGCATATAAAAAACACTCTTAAAATCTGGAATTCAATCAAATACTATGCTTAACGCAATAGTGCGGGCCACATCGTTAAACGTGACCCGCACTATTAATCTAACATTCAAAATGAACCGACGCAAAAACTAACGGTTCGGGCTGACGACGATCGTTCCACCGCCGATGTCCGGACGCGATTTGCGTGATCCGATCAGGATCGCTGCTCCGGCTGCACCGGCACCGAGAAGAAGAAGCCACGGCCAAGCCGCAATGCCTACTTTCGGAGCGGAGTCAGGACGGAGACACGGCTGGCAGCCGGTCTGCGACAGGTTGCCCGCTGTTGCGGATGTTCCGGCGGCGACCTGACGGTCGTTGGTGCCTTCACGCATCGTGACAATGCCTGAGGCGGTCTCAAGGTGAGTGTGCGAGCACTCGACCTCGACAGTAAAGCTGTTTGCCTGTCCGGCATCAGCGATCAAAGTTGCATCTTTGGTCGTAACGGTTGCTGCAACGCCCGAAGCGTTCGCGACGCGGGCCTTGCCAGACGAGAGAATTGCTACAATACCAGCTGCCGAGAAATTCAGGACCAAGTTTGAATTTTCGAGAACTTCGACACGGCCGGTTTTTCCGAGGCTAACCACGGCATTCGATCCTGCACCGGTGACGATCGTACTGCCGGACATGATCGTGGCATTCGAAACCGCGGTCTGTCCGTTAACAGAAACCTGACCCGTCACCGTGATCTCGCCGGTAACATCTGTCGGTAAAGCAAGTGCGGCCATCGAATAGACGCATAATATAGCGACGGCAGTGAAAGAAGTGATGATCTTACGTAACATGTTGTTGCCGAGCATTTGATTTAAAGTCCTCCTGTAGCAATCCCCAAAAAATATTTCAAATTTAGTATTTCCGAGACACCCCGAATTGCGTTGGGTCGGAAAAAAGTGCAGTGATTCAAATGATAAACCGCTGAAACAAAGCGGCAATACCGGAAAAACACCAGAACCTCAGGAGCATTTCCAAATATTCAAGCCATACAAACTTTTACACGAATCGAACTGCTATGTCAATAAAAACACAACGATTACAGCAAATTAGCTTGCCCCGATCTTAATCAGCCAATCAAAAGCTTCAGCCGTGAAAAGATGGGTATTTATAACATATATATACTAGTAATCAAAGGCGATCGCGGTTTTTTTCGCGGCATGTCGTTTTTGGCCTTTGCCCGCCACACTGTTCAGCGGCTCGAAAACGCGCAGATCGAGCGGCGGGACATCCGCATCCAAAGCGTTTTCAGTAACTTGGATAGAGGCGCTTATCGCGTTCGACCGGCAATGACATTGCCGACCGTGATTTTTTTTGGTTTAATCTTTTGAGTTTATAATTAACTTCAAGGAGCATTGGATGAAAAAACTGCTTTTCACGGTTATCATTGCCGCGATATTTGTAACAGGTTGCACCAACGCAGAGCAGCCCGGGGCAGTGAACCGTTCTGCGGCCGACCCCAACAAGAAGGTGAAGATCGGCTTTGCGATGGCGACCGTAAAAGAAGAAAGATGGCAGCGCGACCGCGACGCTTTCGAGGCTCATTGTAAAAAGGTAAATGTCGAATGCGCGATAACCGTTGCCGACAATAATTCGAGCCGTCAGGCAAACGATGTCGACAATCTGCTGACGCAAGGGATAGATGTCCTCGTGATCGCACCGCAGGATGCGACTGAGGCTGCGGCAATGGTCGAGAAGGCAAAGGCTCAGGGCGTTCCCGTCATCAGCTACGACCGACTTATCAATTCAGATAAGATCGACATATATATTTCGCACCAAGTGCCGGTGATCGGCCGCAAGATCGCCGAATACGCTATCCAAAAGGTCCCAAAAGGCAATTACGTAATGGTTTACGGGGCATCGACGGATAACAATGCACATATAATGAAAAAGGAAATGCTCGCCGTTCTGCAACCGGCGATCGACGCAGGCGATATCAAGATCGTCGGCGATCAGTTCATCACCGACTGGAAAAACGACCTTGCTCTTAACTTTGCCGAGAACACACTTACCAAACAGAATGACGATATACAGGCGTTCGTCGTGTCAAACGACGGCATGGCAGGCGGTGTGATCCAGGCTTTGGCGCGACGCAACCTTGCGGGCAAGGTTCTGGTGACCGGTCAGGATGCGGGCATCGAAGCACTGCAGAACGTGGCGGAAGGCAAGCAGTCGATGACCGTCTATAAGCCGATAATTCCTCTTGCCAGTCAGGCTGTCGATGCTGCGATCAAGCTCGCAAAGAAGGAATCGATCACAACGACGCCGTTCATGAATGACGCGATCAAGAAAGAGGTCGCTGCGATCTTGCTCGAGGTAACGGTCGTCGATAAGAACAATCTGATGGATACGGTCATTAAGGATGGCTATTCGAAATTCGAAGATGTATACAAGAACGTTCCCGAAAGCGAGCGTCCGAAACGATAGCGATCCTGCAGACTTTGCGAAATCCCGAAAATGAAACCTGCGATACTTGCGGCTGATCTCGGCGGTACAAATTTAAGAATGGCTGCCGTCGATCACGATGGGACGATAATTTATCGCGCCCGCCGGGCAACGCCGCATGAGCGTTCTCGCGGATCGATCGTAGGGCTGATCTCGGAGGTCGCAAATGAATGCCGAGCTGCGATATTGCCGTCTTATCAGCTTGTCTCGTTCGGATTCGCCGTCCCGGCAGTAGTTGACGGGTCGACCGGAAAGATCCTTTCCGCTCCGAATCTGCCCGAGCTGGACGGGTTTGACGTCGCCAAAGTGCTTTCAGAGGGACTCTCGCTGCCTGTCATCGTCGAGAATGACGCCAACGCCGCCGCAATCGGCGAGCACTGGAAGGGGGCGTCGCGCGATGCACGAAGCGTTATCAACGTCACACTTGGCACGGGCGTCGGCGGCGGGATCATTCTCAATAACGCCTGTCTTCGCGGGATCGACGGGACCGCCGGCGAGATCGGGCACATTTGCGTCGAGCCATTCGGCGTGCCCTGCGGATGCGGGAGTACGGGATGTCTGGAACAATATGCCTCTGCGAGTGCGATCGTTCGAATGGCATCCGCATTGTTGAACGAATATCCCGAGTCGGTGCTGGCGGACGAAGACGAACGGACGGCTCTCGTTGTCTACGAAGCCGGAAAGGCAGGCGACCGATTGTCGATCGAGGTCTTTCGGAGAATGGGCTTTTACCTCGGCATAGGGCTCGCCGGGCTGATCAACGTTTTGAACCCCGAGGTGATCGTGATCGGCGGCGGGGCCTCGAATGGATGGGACCTGTTTGCAGAACCGATGACCGATGAGATTCGAAAAAGGGCATTTCAACGGCCTGCCGAACGTGTTAAACTTGTCCGGGCCGCGCTCGGGGACGACGCCGGAATTTTGGGCGTTGCTCAGCTTGCTACGCGAACCGATTTTGAGGCCTCCTCGATAATAGCCTTGTAACATTATAACTATGGATGTTTACCACAAAGTCCTGACCAGGTTGTATGAGATCACCGGGGGAAGAGATTCGGTCGATGTCGATCTCGGTGAGTTGTTAAAGAAGGAAGGCTTTTTTCCGAGTATCGATAACATTAGCGAATACATGTCGTCTGAAAGCTGGATCGCACTGACAGCGCGGAAACATGTCATTCGGATCACACATTGGGGCGTGGCAGAGGCGAAGCGGGCACTTTCGTCCTCTCCGGACACCGGGAAAGAGGTCGAAAAACTCGCAGTCAAATTGACGAGCAGGGCCCGCGAGTTTTTGGTGATGGCCGAAGAGTTCGCGGCCTCACCGACGGCCGAAAGGGCGGGTGCGATGGAAAAGCGTTGTGCCGAACTCGCTGAGGATGTGAAAAAAATTAAGTCGAGCCTATAGGGCTTCAACTTGCTTTTTTGTCCCGATGACGGCTAATATATAAGTTTGTTGCGATGGGTTTCGCATGACTAGTGGGTTTCGTGCCCACTTTTTATTTTGGTGTGAGCGCAAATGGAAACGAGTTCGATCTCGCAAAGGATCAGGCAGATAGCGATGACCGCAAGTTCGCAGAAGGGCCTTGAATTCGTTCATGCAGAGGTCGCCGGCACCAAGCGAAATCCGGTGGTGCGCGTCTTCGTTGATAAGCCTGGCGGCGTTACGGTCGAGGATTGCGGCGAACTGTCGCGTTCGATAGAGGCCGTTTTGGATGCGGACGATTTCATTCCTTCGGCTTACGTGCTGGAGGTCTCGTCGCCGGGGCTCGAACGGGAACTTTACAGCCTTGACGATTTTAAGAAGTTCATCGGACGCAAGGCCCGGATCAAGACAACCGACGAGATTGATTCCAGAAAGGCCTTTAAGGGCACGATCGAAACCGTCGAGGGCGACGAGATCGTTTTTAGCGACCGAACAGCAGATGTCGTGAGAATTCCCTATGGGATCGTAAAGAAGGCGAACTTGGTTTTTGATATTGCGGACGACCTGAGAAAAGGATAGGCATACGGGTCTTTGTCGCTGCCGGGCAGGCATTCGGCAATATACCCGGCAAACGAACTTTGAGATTTATATATGACTTCATCGATCGGACAGAGTATTGATGCATTGTGCAGCGAGCAGGGGCTCGATCGCGATATGGTGATCGAGGCAATGAAGGACGCCGTAAAGGCCGCCGCACGCAAACAGTTTCGCAATCAGGATAAGACCGGCGACAGCATTCAGGTCGATTGGAACAACGAAGAAGGGATGATCGAGATCTCGGTCCAGAAGACCGTCGTAGAAGAGGTCGAGAATCCTTCGGCCGAGTTGTCGTTGACCGATGCCCAGGAAATGGCGGGCGATGAGATCGAGGTTGGCGATATGCTTCTTATACCGCTCCCGCAGGAAGAAATGGGACGGATCGCGGCACAGACCGCCAAGCAGATACTGGTTCAAAAGGTCCGAGAGGCGATCCGCGAAAAGGTATATGACGAATATATCGATCGAAAGGGCGAGTTGATCAACGGAATGGTCAAAAGGTTCGAGCGAGGCGACATCATCATCGATCTCGGCAACAACCTCGAAGCCGTTTTGCCGCGAAGCGAACAGTCGCGAGGCGAACTATGGAATCAGGGTGAACGCGTCAGGGTGGTCATCGTCGACGTTTCGAAAGAGCAAAAGGGCCAGCAGATCAAGGTTTCACGAGCTTCGTCGGAGCTGATCAAACGTCTCTTCGAAATGGAGGTGCCCGAGATCTACGATGAGACCGTTGTGATCAAATCGGCAGTTCGCGAGCCCGGCGACCGCGCGAAGATCGCCGTTGCGTCGAACGAAAAAGATGTGGATCCGGTCGGCGCCTGCGTCGGCATGAAAGGCTCGAGGGTGCAATCGATCATCAAAGAGCTTCGAGGCGAGAAGATAGACATCATCGAATGGTCGGATGAGCCTTCGGTCTTTGCGGCAAATGCACTTTCGCCGGCAAAGGTGTCGCAGGTCCGCATCACCGACATCAACAATCGTCAGATGGAGGTCATCGTCGGCGAAGACCAACTGAGCCTGGCGATCGGTAAGAAGGGGCAGAATGTGCGCCTTGCGACACGCCTGGTCGGATGGGACATCAATATCGTCAGCGAAGACGTCCTGAAGAAAGAGATCGCACTTCAAATGGGTCAGATGATGGCGTCCGGCGAAGCAGTTCCGATCACCGCCCTTCAGGGAGTCTCCGCGAACCAGGCCGAAACGCTTGCAGAAAAAGGAATCACCGATGTCGAAGCTCTTGCGTCGACATCGCTTGACGACCTGGTCGAATACCTCGACGTCAGTCTCGATGAGGCAGAATCGATCCTGAGCTCGGCAGCAGCGATCGTCGAGGCAAAGAACCTACAGATAGGCGAAACGGGTGCGGTCGAAGGACCTGAGGAATCAGAGGCCGACGGCGAGACCGCTCAGGAATCGACCGATCAGCCGGCTGATGCTGCGGCCGAAATTCAGGCGGAAGAGCTTGAGCCCTCGGCCGATGTTGAAGCGGCGGAGGCTGAAACCTCAGAGCCGGCATCCGACGAAACAGACGTCGCAGCTGCCGAAGACGAGCCGGCCGCAGAACCCGAGGATGCAGAAGCAGCGATAGGCGAAGACGCCGCGACCGCCGAAAACGAGCAGGAAAAAGACTCGAACGTAGAGGACGGATCTGCGTCGCCGACAGCTGATTAGCGGGTGATCGATACCGCACCCTTTGTTTTTGTCTTGGCCGTTACGCGTTGAGTCGCAGTTTTTGGGGAAGTTGAATTACAGGAAAACTTATGCCGATTGGTAAGAAGATACGAGTCTATGACCTTGCACGTGACCTCAAGCAGGACACTAAGCGCGTAATGGAAGATTTACGCCGTGAGGGAGCAGATATCAGTGTGCCGTCCAATTCGGTGAGCATGGAGTTGGCCGAGAAGGTGCGGCTGAAATACTTTCCGAAAGCAGATCCGACGCCGAAACGGGCGATCAAGGTCATCAAGGCATCAAAGAAATCGGAGACAACCGACGAGGAGCAGCAACCGGCCGAGGCAGCTGCCGCTCCGGTCGAGGAAGCACCGGTAGTTGAAGCACCGAAGACCGCCGTCAAGGTAAAGGCGAAACCGGCGGCCGTGCCGGAGGCTGAGCCCGAGGCCAAACCTACCGCGACCGTAAGAAAGGTACTCAAGGCCAGGGACGTAAAACCGGCCGAGGTCGTCGCTCCCGCCGAGGCTTCGGCTGAGACAGCAGAGGCGCCGGAGACGGAAACAGCCGAGATCAAATCGGAACAGCCGGAGACCGAAGTCGTTGCTGCCGAGACAGAGACCGCGCCGGAAGCAAGTTCCGAATCGACGGCGGTTGGGCCCAGCGGAACAAAAGTAAAGCGGCTTATCCTCAGCCCGGACGCACTTGCGCGCGGCGTAAAGCCGGGCGAACGTGTCGTTGCCGAACAGCCGACCCGCACCGGCAAGCTTACCACCGACGCACGCGCAGGCCGCGATGCGCGCGGCGTCCGCAGGCCTGAATTCAAGGGCACGCCCGGTGAGACCGCGACACCGCAGTTGAATTACACGCCGCCGGCAGACAGCCGCCGAAGGCCGGGCCGCTCCGGCGGACGAAAAGGTAAGGGCGTCGACGCGAAAGGCGGCAGGTTTGCGGAACGCGATCTCGACGCACCGCGTCAGCGGACCATCGAAGAGCGCGTGATGTCCCAGGTCGGACGCGTAGAAGGCGGAGAACTAAAGCAGGTCAGGCTTGTCGAAGGTGCAACGGTTCGCGAATACGCTGAAGCGCTTGGCATCACGCCGCGCGACATCGTACAGCTGCTGATAAAACGGGGCGTCTTTGCCACGCTCAACCAGCCGATCGGTGAAAAAATGGCTGGCGAACTCGGACTCGATTTTGGTTACGAGGTCAGTTTCGTGCCGTTCGAGGAAATGGTCATCGAACAGGAGTTCGAAGAGCTGATCGCAGCTGATGCAGATGACGTCGAACTTCCGCGAGCTCCGGTGATCACGGTGATGGGTCACGTCGATCACGGTAAGACCTCGCTTTTGGATGCGATCCGGTCTGAGCGTGTCGCCGAAGGCGAGGCCGGCGGCATCACGCAGCACATCGGTGCGTACAGTGTTCAGGTCGCGAATGCCGAAGATCCGGCACATCCTCGCCGCGTCGTATTCCTGGACACACCCGGCCACGAAGCTTTCACGATGATGCGTGCGCGTGGTGCAAAGGCGACGGATATCGTCATCCTGGTCGTGGCGGCCGACGACGGTGTCATGCCTCAAACGATCGAGGCGGTCGAACACTCGAAAGCCGCAAAAGTGCCGATCATTGTCGCGATCAACAAGATCGACAGGCCCGACGCAAATCCGGACAAGGTCAAGCAAGGTCTTGCAGGGCTTGGTCTGCAGCCGATCGATTGGGGCGGCGACGTCGAAATGGTCCCGGTCTCTGCGAAGAATCGACAAGGCCTCGACACACTTCTCGAAACCGTGTTGCTGCAGGCAGATATTCTTGACCTGAAGGCAAGCCCGACAAGACGTGCATCGGGCGTGGTACTCGAGGCAAAACTCGACAAAGGCCGCGGTGCTGTGGCCACGGCGCTTGTTCAGCAAGGGACGATGCGTGTCGGCGACCCGTTCATTGTCGGCCAGTTTTACGGAAAGGTCAGGGCGATGTTCTCCGATCGCGGCGAACCGGTAACCGAGGCAGGACCCGCGACACCGGTCGAAGTGCTTGGGCTGCAGGGCGTTCCTCAGGCGGGTGATACATTCCAGGTCGTGGCGGACGTCGATCGGGCGCAGACCATCGCCGGCCAGCGCCAGATGCATGCGCGTCAGGCAGCGATGCTGAAGACGACAAAACGCGGTATCGAATCGCTCGGCCAGGCCGAGGTCAAGGAACTTCTTGTCATCCTCAAGGCTGACGTTCAAGGCTCGGTCGAGGTTCTACGGGCTACGCTCGAGAAACTTTCGACCGAAAAGGTGAAGGTTCGGGTCATCCGGGCGGGCGTCGGGGCGATCGCGGAATCGGATGTTTTGCTCGCCTCAGCGACGCAGGCAGACGATGTATCGACGGCTGTCGTGATCATCGGATTCAACGTCCGACCCGAGGCTCGTGCGGCAGACGTTGCCAAACAGGAAGACGTCGATATCCGGCTCCACTCGATCATTTACAAGGTCGAAGAAGAGATAAAGGCCGCGATGATCGGCATGCTCGACGCGATCGAGAAAGAGGTCATCCTGGGCAAGGCTCTCGTACAAGAGACATTCAAGGTATCCAAGATCGGTACGATCGCAGGCTGTCGTGTGACCGACGGACTTATCCGCCGCCAGGCGAAAGCCCGTCTTATTCGCGATGGGGTCGTCGTTTGGGAAGGTGATATCTCGTCACTCAAGCGTTTCAAGGAAGATACGAACGAGGTCAAGCAGGGATATGAATGCGGTATCAGCCTGGTCAACTTCAACGACATCAAGGTCGATGATGAGATCGAGGCCTTTGTGATCGAGCGAATCGCGGCTACCGAATTGTAAGGAACGGGGATCGGAAAGGACGGTCGACGAAACGGCCGCCCGATCTTCAGCTGAAGTTATGCGTCGTCCGGAACGATTGGCGGAAGCCTTAAAGGAAGAGATCGCTGAAGTCGTCGGCTTCGAATTGGACGATCCGCGGATCGAAACGGCTATCGTTACTGACGTAAAGGTTTCCGATGACCTTCGAGACGCGAAGGTTTACGTACTTGTCGAAGGCAGCGAGGACGAGATAAAGACGGCTTTGAAAGCACTGCAGCACGCAGCCGGTTTTGTGCGGCAGCAAGTGGCAATGAATCTTAGTTTGCGCCACGTCCCGATCCTGTACTTTGCTCGGGACACCGCCGAGGAGAACGCAGCTCGCGTGGGCGAGATCCTGCGAGATCTGACAAGCAGGGGCGAATTAAATGAAAGGACGGATGGCGAGGGATAGAGAACATGGCAGAAACCGGCTTTTGTTCAGACTTTTACCCTCGTCTTTCTTATAAGTGTTAAGTCAGGTAGTAGAGTTAATTGAAAGCAGGCAGAAGTTCGGGATCACGACGCACATCAAGCCCGATGGCGACGGGGTCGGCTCGTCGCTTGGGTTGTTTTGGCTTCTTCGTTCATTCGGTAAATCGGCCGAGGTTATCGTGAATGGCGAGATACCGCCCGCATACCGGCACCTTCCCGGTGCGGCCGAGATCCGCGATGTGGAAGCGATCGATACACAGTACGATGCGATCTTCGTTATCGAATGCTCGGACCTTGAACGGCCGGGGATCAAGGGACTGGAAAGCGAATTTACTGTAAATATCGACCACCATGCCACGAGCGAACATTTCGGGACGATCAATTGGATCGATTCGACGGCTTCGGCCGTTGGCGAAATGATCTATAACCTTTGCAAAGCGATCGGCGGCCGAGTTACCAAAGAGATCGCGGAATGTGTCTACATGGCTCTGGTGACCGATACGGGTTCGTTCCACTTTTCGAACACGACCGACCGGACATTAAAGGTCGCATCCGAGCTCGTCAAGGCCGGAGTAAAGCCGGCCGAGATATCGGAAGCTGTCTATAACAATTATCCATGGTCGCGGATCGAATTGATGCGACAGGTGCTCGGCACGGTGAAACGCGATGAGAGCGGCAAGGTCGCATGGATGCGGCAGACGCTCGAAATGCGCGAGCTCGCCAATGCGGTAGATGGCGACAACAATGGCTTTGTGAATATCCCGCTCGCGGCGCGTGAAATTCTCGCGGTCGTTTATATGCGCGAGACCGGCCCGGAACAGTATCGGGTCAGCCTTCGGTCAAAGGGTGATATCAATGTCGCAAAGATCGCCGAAAAGTTTGGCGGCGGCGGACACCGGAATGCGGCCGGACTGAGGATCGAGGGTGACTGGGACGAGAAAGAGCGCGAATTGGTCGAGGCAGTGCGCGAAGCCGTCGAGGATGCGACCACGATCTGGGCCGGCGATATCACGGTCGCGCCAGACCTCATATAGACAGCTCACAATTTGATCGACAGGACCGTCGGCCGCGGGTTGCAATTGGCAATAAGCCACTTACAGGTCTGCCGCCGATTTTTTCTTTTGTTATGACGGATTCGAAAGAAAAGCGCTATAAATGGCGTCGCGAGGACTATCGCGAAAACACGCACGGGCTGCTGATGGTCAACACCGGTGATGGTAAAGGCAAGACCACAGCTGCGATCGGCGTGCTTGTCAGGGCGGCCGGACGCGGAATGAAATGCTGCATGATCCAATTCATGAAATCGAGCACGGATCGTTACGGCGAACATGAATCACTGGAAAAACTCGGTGTCGAGGTCCATACGATGGGCGCCGGATTCACATGGGATACAAAAGACCCTGCTGTCGACATCCGGACCTCGGAAGAAACCTGGAGACTCTGTGTCGAGAAAATGCGGTCTGCAGAGTATGATCTTCTGGTATTTGACGAGCTGGTATACGTTCTCGATTACAAATTTCTAGATGTGAACGCCGTTGTTGCTGAGATAAAGGCGGTCCGCGTAGAACAAAAGCACCTGCACATCATAGCTACCGGCAGAAACGCACCCGCTGAACTCATCGAAGCTGCGGATCTCGTCACCGAAATGAAGGAGATCAAACACCCATTTCATGCAGGGATCTATGCCCAGCAGGGAATCGAGTTTTAGTTGGCCGGTCGTTCTTTAAGTTCCTTTATCTTGTTTAGACATCGGATCGCGGATTTTGCTGCGGCCGATCTACCGATCGTATGAAACACACCATCGAACGCCGAAAACCTGAGGGGATCAAAGACCACATAGCCCTCGGTCTGACCACATGGGGCGTTGGTTATTTGCCGATCGCGCCGGGAACGTGGGGTTCGATGGTCGGTATCGTGATCTACCTTTCGATCGAAAGCCTTCTGGAATATCTAAGACGAACGGGTTTCGGTTTTATGAACGGGCCGTCCCAGGCTCAGGTCTATGCGGTTCTTGCTGTCGGTTTGGTGCTGTTTGCGATGGCCGGAATCTGGTCATCGGGCCGTTCGATCGATCTGTTGGGCAATTCCGATCCGTCGGAAGCTGTCGTTGACGAGGTAATGGGCCAATTGGTCGTGTTTTTGTTCGTTCCGTTTGGTATCGGTTGGCATTACATATTGGCCGGCTTTCTACTTTTTCGGCTTTTTGATATTTGGAAGCCGTATCCGATAGACGGTCTTCAGGAACTGCCGGGCGGCCTCGGTGTTTGCGCGGACGATCTGGTCGCAGGCGTGTACGCCGGGGTTTGCCTTGCGGTGATCTACGCAGTAAGTCTTCAGATATGATCTATCACGTTCTTCCGGGCGACGCCCAAGTCGAAGAGTTCAATAAGACAGGCCTCGATGGGAAACTGATCGTATTTCGCGAAGCGTTGATCTCGGGTCCGATAGATGCTCCTGGTCTGGCCGAATTCTGGGACGAGCGCGCACAGTTCGTTCTGGCCGAATATGGCGACGACGTGATCGATTATCATGAAAAGGTCGCCGACGAGATCAACGTGCTTACGGAACTGACGCCCGGCTCGGAAGTGAATCTGTGGTTCGAATACGAGCTTTTTTGCAGCGTCAATATGTGGTTTTGCCTTGACCTGCTGAATGGTTCGGACGTAGCGATCTTCCGCGTCGGCCCACTGAACGCTTCGCCGGACGAGGTATGGAAAGGATTTGGCCGACATGATGCGGCAGATCTGCTGAAGTGTTTTGAATCAAGGATCGAGTTCACGGTTGATGATATCGAGCAAGGCTCGAGACTTTGGAATGCATTCAGGCATCATGATCACGCTGAACTTCGCCGGTTGGCTGATCATCGATCGCCGTGTTTCCCGTTTCTGAAGGAGGTCTGCGAGGCGGCGGCTGTCATCGAAACACGCCCGATCGAGATCCTTTCAGAGCTGCGGAACGAAGGGATCAGCACCTTCGAGGCCGCATTTCCGGAATTTCAGAAACGAGCTGCGGTCTACGGTTTTGGTGACGTCCAGGTCGAGTCGATGTGGCAGCGTCCTGGACTCTAGATCAAAGGGTTTGGCCATTCACTTTTTATCATCTTCATCCGGGTCGTGTTCGCCCTGAAAGATCCAGCCTCGCCTCCAAAAATAGAACAGTAATACCACCGTGATCAACGCCATCGCGGCGAGCGTGGCAAAATATCCGATAGGTGACCGCAATTCGGGCATGTAATCGAAATTCATACCGTAGATGCCGGCGAGCAACGTAAGCGGCAATATGATCGCAGAAACGACCGCGAGCGTTTTCATCACCTCGTTGGTCTTGGTCGCGACCGCCGAAAAATGGATCTCGAAAAGACCGCCGATCAGATCGCGGTAATTTTCCGACAGGTCCGAGATCCTAAGCAGATGGTCGTGAACATCCCGGAAAAACGGAATGACATTTCCGGGTATCTGCGGAAATTCGCCGTGCGACATCCGGTACAACACTTCGAGCTGACGCGTCGAGATCCGTTTGAGGCGTGCGACGCTGCGCCTGACGTCCATTATGTCTTCGAGCACCCGGTTGTCGCGTTTGTGCATCCGAAGTACACGTTCCTCGAGTCCGTCGATCACATCGTCAAAATCATCAACGAGCGGCATATAATAATCCACGACCTGATCGAGGATCTGATGAAGTAAATATGCGGCACCGCGTTGGCAGGCGAAAGGAGTACTTCGCAACAATGTCTTCACGTCTCTGATACTGCGAAATCGCTCAGTGTGAAACGTGACGACATAATTGTGGCCGAGGTAACCGTCCAGCTCTTTCGTTACAAAGTTGGTCGGCGACGTGACGTCCGGCTTTACGCCGTGCACTATAAAATAGAAATAATCCGGAAAAGCCTCGATCTTTGGTTGATTGCGCTCTTCGATGCAGTCCTCGACCGTTAGGTGGTGGAACTTGAAAACATCAAGCAGCAGGTGTTGGATCTTTGGCAGATCGGCCTCAGACTCGCCCCTTAGGTCGACCCAGACGACGTTGGTCTGATCGGCAAGCAGATCGGGCAGCTCTTCTATTGAAAATCCTTCTTCGACCGCGTCCGCGCCGCTTCGATAAACAAAGATCTCGATGAACCCTTCGCCGTTGCCGTTCGGGTTAATTTTCTCGGTTGTTGACGCTTCAGCCATAACCGCAATACTAGCCCAAATCTCTCGAATTTCTCATCCGAGATAAGCGGCTTTCGCGATGACAGGGGTCAGCTGAGGCCAGATCGACCGTTGGACGCCCCGCCGAAGACTCGCGTATGATTTACAAGAGTCAATAGATCTCGAGAACTTTATGACGGAAACGAACGCAACCCTGCGCGTCGAAGGGGTGACAAAGCGATTTGGTGATTTCACGGCTGTGGACGACCTCAGTTTTGAAGTCCTTCCCGGACGTATTTTCGGTTTTCTCGGGCCGAACGGAGCGGGGAAGACAACGACGATCAGGATGATCGTTGGGATCACGGTTCCCGACCAGGGGTCGATCACGCTTTTCGGCGAGCGAATGTCGCCGCATCTTCAAAATCGGATCGGGTACCTGCCCGAAGAGAGAGGCCTTTATAAGAAGATGAAGGTCATCGATCAGCTCCGTTACTTTGCGGCTCTGAAGGGCATCGGGTCAGCTGAGGCCGACAAACGCATCGATCGATGGCTCGAACGAATGAACCTTTCGGAGTGGAAGAAAAAAAAGACGACCGATCTTTCAAAGGGGATGCAGCAAAAGATCCAGTTCATTTCAACAGTGCTGCACGATCCGGACCTGCTGATACTCGATGAACCATTCTCCGGCCTTGATCCGGTCAACGTCGAATTTATGATCGAGGTCATGTCGGAATTCAAAAGCGATTCAAAGACGATCATTTTTTCAACGCATCTAATGGAGACCGCAGAAAGGCTGTGTAATGACATCTTGCTGATCAACAAGTCGAAAAAGGTCATTTCGGGAAGTTTGCGTGAGGTCAAACAAAGCTATGGCGATAACCTTATTGCGTTTCGCGGAACCGGCGGCGAGACGGTGTTGGCAGATACTACGTTGATATCGCGGGTCGTCACACACGCCGATGAACAGGAACTCCATCTCGCCGAGGGAGTTGATGCACAAGATGTTTTGAAGCAAATGGTGCGATCGGGCGTTGTCATTTCGAAATTCGAAAAGACCGAACCGAGTCTGAACGACATCTTCATCGAGAGCGTGGGCGGTTCACAGCAGTGATATGCCGTAGATCAGGGAAAAATGAAAAAATTCTTAGCCGTCGTAAAACACGAGTATAAAAAGGTAGTTCTGAAATGGTCGTTTCTCATCGGCACGCTTTTGCTGCCGCTCCTTGCGATCGGATTCGCGATCGTGCCTGCGATCATCTTTTCGCTCAAAGGCGATTCGACGCGGATAGCCGTCGCTGATCCGTCGGGAAAGATCATGCCGCGGCTTCAGCGCAATCTTTCGGCCGATCGTCTGATCGAGAAAGCGAAAAAGGCGTCCAAGGAATCGCTGACGGAGCTTTCGGCAAGCCAGGAAGAGAAGATGCGAAACAACGCGGCGCAATTCATGCAGTCGTTCACGTTGGTCGAATACGATGCGGCAGGCAAAAGGCTCGAGGAGATGCGGACGGAACTGCTCGGGAAAATATCGGCGGACGAGATAGATGCATATCTGCTTGTGCCTGATGACATCCTTGCGAGCAACGCACGTTTCGAGTTTCGGTCACGCAAGGGCGGCGATTTTATTTCGAACGACACGTTTCGCGATGCTCTTAATGATGCGGTTCGGTCACAGCGTCTTGCCGATGCGAACATCAGCGAAGAGCGGCTTGCCGAACTCAGCGCGCCGGTCAATTTCGACGCCAAAGGCCTTGATGAGACCGGAGCTGAAAAGGATGCCGACGGCGTGATGATCGCGTCATTCATCATCGGACTGATGATCTACATCACGCTCGCTATCTACGGACAGGCGATTATGGGCGCGGTGGTCGAGGAAAAAGAGACCCGGATCGCCGAGATACTCTTTTCATCGGCAAGGCCGTTCGAACTAATGATGGGAAAACTGGTCGGTGTCGGACTAGCCGGACTGACACAACTTGCGATCTGGGTAGTATCAGCATCGGTCTTACTTGGTTTCCTGGCGCTTCAGGCCGATCTTAGCCAGTTGATGCAGTCGGTACCGACGATCACTCCGCTGATGATCCTTTATTTTCTGATCTTCTTCCTGCTCGGGTTCTTTATTTACGCTTCGATCTTCGCGCTCATCGGATCGATCGTTACGACGGTTCAGGAGGGCGGTCAATTTGCGTTTCCGCCGGTCATGCTCCTGCTCGTCGGGTTCTATTTCAGCTTTGCCGTGATTCGTGACCCGAACTCATCGCTTTCTTTCTGGGTCTCGATCGCACCGTTTTTCGCCCCGATAACGATGCCCGTCAGAATACTCGCCGAGACGCCTCCGGTTTGGCAAATAGCACTTTCGGTTCTTGTTAATGCGCTTGCGATCGCCGGCCTTGTCTGGATAGCCTCGCGCGTCTATCGAGTCGGAATGCTGATGTACGGCAAGCGTGCGACGATCCCTGAAGTATGGAAGTGGATACGGCACTCATGACCGACTGTCGACATTGCCGTATATCAGACGGCGACCCGCAGATACCAAACGCTGAATATGCCGATCGAGATCGAAAAGAAATACAGGCTGCCCGAAGAAAGAATTGTGGACGTAATGGCGGCGCTGACCGGTCACGGTTCGGAGTTTCTAGGCGAGGACGAAGAGGAGAACACCATTTATGCGGGGCCGGCCCTTGTTGAGAAAGGTGCGGTGCTTCGGGTTCGCAGGACGCGGGATCGAGCGACCCTGACGTACAAACGCCGGCTCGATGGCGGCGGAGACATCAAACATCAGGTCGAAGAGGAAACCGATGTCAGCGACCCCGCCGCAATCCAGCGGATAATTCTGGAACTTGGCCTGCGACCCGTTCTGGTGTACGAAAAGCGACGAAAGACGTGGCGAACGGGCGAAGCTGAAGTGATGGTCGACGTCCTGCCATTCGGTAACTATGTCGAGATAGAAGGAACGGTCGATGCGATCCGCGAGGCCGAAGCACTTTTGGGTATCGCAGATCTTGAGACCGAGGAAGAAACGTATCCGCGGATCACCGCCCGCCTTGGAAGGCCGGAGGGCGAGGTGATCGCAGCAAGATTTGAACGGAAGTGAAATATCCATGATCAAAGCTCTTTGCGTGACAATGTTGTTCATGATCGCCGTTTCCTGCGGCGGCGGTCCTGATCGTTCGAATTCGAGTCAGCCATCGAAGACGCCCTCGCCTTCGACGCCAGCGAATACCGAAGAAAAGCCTCCACAGCCGGCCCAAACCAAACAGCCGGAAACTGTAGGGCGACGGCTTGAACGGGAGGAGACCGTTCGGTTCGGCCCCGACGGCCTTCAGGCAGGCTGGAAACTCGTCGATCCTGATGCCCCAGCGCCATCGAAAATGTCATTCGTCGGCGAGAAGCTTGTTCTTACGATACCGTCGGGTAAGGATCTATTTGGCGAGAACCGAACGGCTCCGCGGGTGCTGACGGCAATAGCCGGCGATTTTCAGATCGAAACGCGTGTCGAATTTGACCCGAAAGAAGACTATCAGGGAGCAGGGCTGATCATTTTTCAGGATGATGAGAATTACGTGCGATTGGAGAGGGCGTTTGGCGGCACCGGCGGCGGCGAAAGCGGGATCCGCATGGACGTCCGTACCCCTACCGAATACAAGCCGCTTTCTACACCGGGCGATGTTCCGACGTCAGCAGGCGAGGTCGACCTGAAGATCATCCGTAAGGGGAATGTCATCACGGCGTTCTGGAGGCTGAACGAAGAGGCGGAATGGAAGGAAGCAGGGGCATATGAGGCGGCGCTTTCCGATTCGCTGCTCGTCGGCTTGATCGGATGCAATACCGCATCGGAGATAAAAGCGGGTTTTTCGTATATTAAGTTCGGGCCGCTCAGATGATCGGCCTAGATCGGTGATCGTGCGGCGGTTCAGGCATTCGCCGATCCGGCCGGAACTGCCGAGCCGCCGGAAAATCGTCGGTAAAGTTCGAAGACCTCGTTGACCAAGACCTCGGGCTCAAACGGTTTGGTGGAATAACTCTGAAATCCCGCTTCTGCAGCCCTAGTTTTGCTTTCAGCGGTCGCGAAGGCGCTAAGCGCAAGTGCAGGGATCTGTCCGCCGCTTTCTTTCGACATCGCACGGATGCGTTTCATCATCGAGTAGCCGTCTTCTTCGGGCATCGCGAGATCCGAAATTATCGCATCGGGCAATCTGTCTGACCCGTTCGTGAGCATGCGTATCGCTGACCGCGCATTGGTCGCAGTTACAACGGCCGCTCCGCTTTGTTCCAAAAACAACTGAAGCACTTCGCGGGAATCTGCGTCATCCTCGACAACCAGGATCTTCAGGCCCTTGAGCGGCATTTGTTCTGCCGACGGTGCAGTGACCGACGCGGCCAAAGGCTGAACGGCGGCATTCGCGAGCGGAAGACGTACCGTAAAGGTCGAGCCATTACCGATTCCCGGACTGTGTGCCTCGATCGAACCTCCGTGGCGTTCGGCCAGGATCTTTGCGATCGAAAGCCCGAGCCCAAGGCCCGCACTGCTTCGCGTCTGATTTGCATCGCCCTGCGAAAACTGCCGGAATATACTCGGCAGAGCATCGGGATTGATTCCCTGGCCGGTGTCGGAAACGACGATCGACGCTGTCGAATCGGTCGACTCGATATTGACCGCGACCTTGCCGCCCTCAGGCGTGAATTTGATAGCGTTCGAGATCAAATTTCCAAAGACCTGCTGCAGTCGGTTCGCATCACCATAGACACTTAGGTCCGTGCGATCGGAACCGAACTCAAGCGTTATGCCCTTTGCTTCGGCCGCAGGTTTTTGTGCCTGAAACGAACCTCGCACAAGTTCGTGGAGATTCGTCGGCCTGTATTCAAGGCGAAGCTTGCCCGAGGCGACGCGTGCCGAATCGACGAGGTCATTGATCAGCTTGGTCTGCACGCGCGCGCTGCGTTCGATGGTCTCAAGAGCATTTCGTCGGGTTTCTTCGTCAACTTCCTTGGTGAGTAAGATCTTTGACCAGCCCAGGATCGCATTAAGCGGGGCCCTGAGCTCATGAGAAACGAAGGCAAGGAAGAAGTCTTTTGCCCGGTTGGCTTCGACCGCTTCGTCACGAGCCTTTTTCTCTCGGTCGTATACTTTCGAAAGTTCCTCCGCAGCCAATTTCTGCTCGGTGATCTTCCTGACAACACCCATCATTTTGATCGGCTCGCCGTCACTGTTGACAAACGATTTGCCTTCGACACAGATCCATTCGACCTCGCCGCCCGGATAGATCACACGAAATTCTTCCTCGTACTTAGTACCGAGCCGTCGGGATTCAGCCAGAAAGTTGGAAACGAATTCACGATCATCGCTGTGAACCGTATTTATGAAGCTCTCATAGCTGAGTGCTCCGTATGCCGGCAAGCCGAGCAGTTCGTTGCATTGAGGCGTCGCATAAACGCGTTCCTCCGGAAAATCCCAGAACCAAAGTCCGATCTCGGCGTTCTCCGCCGCGGCCAGCAGCTGAACACTCTCTCGCTTAACATGGAGCGAATCGCCGATCGAGCGGTCATGTGTGATCGCACAAACGAATATGGTTGCAGGTTCGTCAGGCCGTGCGACGGGCAGTAGTGTTATATCGAGCGGTATCTTTTCGTCGACGCTGATCCGGAAATCGAGAATGATCTCGACCTTCTTTCCAGAACCCGCCGTCTCGATCGCATTAGAAAGCAGCTTTGACGTGTTTTGGGACGATTGCCAGAAGACGGTCTCGCTTAAGATCTGGCCGACCAAAAGGTCCGGATCGGTATTCGTGCGATCGAAAATACGCCCTCGCATATCGGCCACTCGGCCGACCGCATCGATGGTTCCGTAGAGTTCGAATATCTCGTCAAAGAGCCCGATCATATGATCGGAACCGATCGCTGAAAGCTGGCCTGTTGGTATCGTCATTAATCGATCATTGCGTCCATTTCTGTTCCACCGGGGGAATGGACCCGCGCAAAAGCAGCCCGTCGAACAAGAGCAAGACCTCGTTACTCAAGTGAATATCGAGGTCTATATTACCAGAAAATGCCTATCAGGCTATCCGGGTTTGGCGATGTCGAGGTGACCGCTCAGATCAGACAGCACGTCGCCCGGAAAGGATGCGTATGACAAAAACGACCAGGGCAACAAGCAGCAGCGTATGAAGAATGCCGCCGAACGTCTGACCAGCAACGAGTCCGAGCAGCCACAATACAAGCACGATAACGATAATGGTCTCTAACATAAATACCTCCTGAAGTAAGTTCTCGAAATCCTATGTTTACGTGTGAATTCATACTACAAGATCCATGCCAGTCTCACAGATATCATCATAAGTCCCGTGATAGCAATACTTACAAATCCAGGTTGAGCGGCCATGATCTGCAGTGTGTATCGAAAGATGGCACAAAGCAGCCCGGGAAATAACATTAGGATACGCATGAAGAAATTGTGTATAATCTGTATTGAAAGAATACATTCGAACTGTGAGTCGGCTCGCCGTTCTGAGCCATCAGACGAGGTTTTATCGCTGTCAAACGGGTAAGTGGGACTGGCATAAATTTTGCGGTCATTGAAGAACAGAAGCGGCTGAAAGATGTAAGATCGCGAGTCTCGGTTCAGTTACTGTCTGGACCGCCGATCGATTTACGAGGAAATCAGAAAATGCCAAACAAGGCTCTCATTATCGACGACGACAAGGTGACGCTCGAACTGCTGACGTTTCAGCTTAAGTCAGAGGGTTTCGACACGATCACGGCCGACACCGGTGCCAAGGGTCTCGAATACGCAAAGTCTGAGGATTTTGACGTTGTTTTGACTGACCTCAATCTTCCGGACATCAATGGGATCGAGATGGTCAGACAATCTAAGATGATATCGCCCGAAACCGAGATCATCGTTGTCACGGGTTACGACTCGTCGCAGAAAGCGATCGAAGCGACGCGCGTCGGTGCCTTTGGTTACATCGTAAAACCGGTCGATTTCGAGGAACTGATGGTCGACGTTCGAAACGCGGTCGAATCCAAGAAGCAGGCACAGATCAATGCCCGACAGGCCGCCGAGATCAAAGAGCTTCGCGGCCATTTGACCAGCAGAAAGTCGTACGAGGGCATCATTGGCGGTGCGCGTTCGATGCAGAATATTTATGAGATCATCGAAAACGTTGCAGAATCGGATGCGAATGTATTGATCCTTGGCGAATCAGGCACCGGGAAGGAGGTCATTGCAAATGCCCTTCACTACAAGAGCCACCGTTCGAAACAGCCATTTGTGAAGGTCAACTGCTCCGCGCTGCCTAAGGACCTGATCGAATCGCAGTTGTTCGGCCATGTAAAAGGTTCGTTCACCGGTGCGAATACGGATAAGGTCGGGTTCATCGGACAAGCGAACGGCGGCAGCCTGATGCTTGACGAGATAGGTGAAATGCCTGTTGATCTGCAGCCCAAGCTGCTGCGTGTTTTGCAGGAAAAGGTCTACTACCGGGTCGGGAGCGACAAGCCGCAGGATGCCGATTTCCGACTGATCTGTGCGACCAACCGCGATCCCTTTGAGGCGATCAGCGACGGAGCTCTCCGTGAGGATCTTTACTATCGGATAAATACGATCGAGATCAAGATACCGCCGCTCCGCGAGAGAATGGAAGACATTCCCATGCTCGCCGAGCATTTCCTGCAAATATTCGCCGAGAAGTACGGACGCCCTGACGCATCTTTCACGCAGTCCGCTTACGATCAGATGCTGCACTATATCTGGCGCGGCAACGTCCGCGAGCTTCAAAACGTCATCGAACGCGCCGTTCTGTTGAGCAAGACCGGCAAGATCGACAATATGGACATTCCGAACAGCGGTGAAATGGGTGCCGTCGCGGCCAACGGCGGCAACATCCAGGCTGTGCCGCCGGGTTCGATGTTCAACTTTCTCGAGGGCGAGCACATGTTTGAGCAGGTAGGTAAATTGATAGTTGAAAAGCTGCCAGAGCCGAAGGATGGGCAAGATAATCAGGACGTTTTTGATTCGATCGAGAGCGGAATAGTCAGGGCCGCTTTAGACCGTACACGCGGCAACAAACAAGCCGCCGCAAATCTGCTTGGAGTGTACCGTCCGCGGCTTTACGGGATGATCAAAAGACATAGCCTTGAAACGTGACAATGCCTAAACAAAAAACTCCCGACCGTTACGGACGGGAGCTATTGTTAGATAACTCTCATTCGTTCAAGAGCCCTTCGAGACACCCGGTACCTTTACCTCGACGTCGATCTCGTGCTTTTTATTGCTGTTGAGAAACCCGCCATAATAGAACGTACCCGCAATTATCGCAACGATTATTATCATTGCTACTGCCCAAATAAGATTGCTTCCGATTCGATTTTCTTCTGACATTTTCGATCTACCACCTATATAAATTATAAAAACAAGCTTTCACCTTGGTTAGATACAAATCGTGTGCCACGACCGTTATGTTCAGAAATCGCTATTACCATTAGCATTTACGGCGATCGCAGAACGTTCTGCGATCGGCTCGAAACGTGAACGGTACAGTTCTGTACGATATTAGTTCATAGACTCGTTCAAGAGCTGACGGCTGAAATATAGGGCCGTAACGAGTTTATGTCAGTTCGATTCTTTTCGCGATTTTCGATGAGAAACGATATACTTGGTCATCGGATCCAAATCGATAATCTTAATTCAGAAGGAGAGAGTCTATGTTTAGCATGCTGGGCACTGTCATTGTAGGGCTGATCGTCGGTGCGATCGCCAGATTCTTGATGCCGGGAAAAGAAGCGTTACCCGCCGGCCTCACTGGTATTTTGCTAACTATCGTGATCGGAATTGCTGGTGCGTTCCTTGGCACTTTCATAGGCGGAAGCCTGTGGGGCGGCGAGAACTACGCCGCGGGCTGGATAATGTCGATACTTGGAGCGATCATATTGCTGCTGCTGCTGCGGCTGGTATTGGGAAGAGGTGATCGGGCGGCGTAAGTTCGTTCGGGTTTCGACCAAAACAAACGGAGCGGGCTGATCAAGCTCGCTCTTTTTTTGCATTCGTGATCTTTGTTCAGCAGATCGATCGTCGTGTCCGCTGCCCGCACGCGCCTTCGATCTTACACAACGGTGTCGACGTTGGATCCGCGTTTCTGGCATTCGGCCTTTCTCGAAACTCCAAGCAGGATGGAAAACCGGCCTCAATGCGACTTTTCATTTCTATTTGGTGTGTATTAGTATATGCGGCAGTCACCCGCAATTCGTTAACATCCGAATCGGTTCATTGACGGGGTCGTTCGCGGCCCGTGTAGCGGACCTTGAAGTACCCGGCCGGGGTTTGGCTTAAGGCCTAAATCCGCGCTCTCGGCGAACACTGAGCGGATATGGACGAGATCACGGCGACAGGCAATTGTGATGCGAAGCTCTGAAATTACGCAGATCCTTCAGGATTGGAACGACGGTAACGAGGACGCCAAAGAAAGGCTCCTGCCTTTTGTGTATGACGAGCTGAAGCGACAGGCCCGCTATTATATGTCGCGTGAACGTCGCGATCATACGCTGCAGCCAACCGCACTCGTCCATGAGGCGTTTTTGCGGATCGCGCAGCAATCAGGTATCGACTGGCAGAATCGCAGTCACTTCTACGGCGTCGCATCGCGTTTGATGAGGCAGATCCTGGTAGATCACGCACGGGTTCATGCTGCTGCAAAACGCGGGAGCAACCCGATCCACTTTTCTTTGGACGACGTTCAAATACCGGTCGAACAGCGTGCCGAATCCATTCTGGCGTTAAACGATGCCCTCGATCGGCTCGCCGAATTAGACGAACAGCAAGCGAAAGTGGTCGAGATGAGGTTCTTCGGCGGCTTGAACAACGGCGAGATCGCGTCTGCGTTGGACGTTTCCGAACGGACGGTAGGCCGCGAATGGCAGTCCGCCCGCTTATGGCTTTTCCGTGAACTCAGCCGCGCGTGATCGAGAACTTCCTCACATGAGTTTGATCGAGTGAATTTGTCACACTTGGAAGCGAAAATTCGCATTTAGATCCGGAAGCGAATAAATCGTATGAACACGGATAACTGGCCACGCGTCAAAGAAGTGCTTCACGAGGCACTTGAGATCGAACCGGCGGATCGTCCGAGGTTTCTGGACGAACTCGGCCTTTCACCCGAGATCCGGTCCGAAGTCGAATCGCTGCTCTCGATGGAGCACGGAGCCGCGGCGATGATGGACGGCTCGGCGGTCGAGTTTTCAAAAGACTTCATCGACGGCGCAGACGGCGGCATGGTCGGTAAAAGGATCGGTGCATACCGCATCAACGGTGAACTCGGTCACGGCGGCATGGGTGCCGTTTATCTTGCCGAACGAGCCGACGGGAAGTTCGAACAAAAGGTCGCGCTGAAATTGCTGAGGCGCGAAATGAATACCGGTGCGTTGCGGCGTCATTTCGAGCAAGAGCGTGAAATACTCGCTTCACTGGATCATCCGAATATTGCGAGGCTTCTGAACGCCGGCACGACCGACGAAGGGATCCCATTCATTGCAATGGAGTTTGTCGACGGCCTGCCGATCGACGAATACAGCAATGTGAACGAGATAGGGCTTAAGGCACGACTCGAGTTGTTTCGTGTGGTCTGCTCGGCCGTCGAGTTCGCACATCGTAATCTGGTCGTTCACCGCGACCTGAAACCGTCGAATATTCTGGTCACAAATGACGGGATCCCGAAGCTGTTGGATTTCGGCATCTCGAAGATCCTTTCCAAGGAATTCGATTCGGCCGATTCGGCAACGATCACCAGAATGGGTGTCATGACGCCGTCATATGCGTCCCCGGAACAGTTGAAGCGCAGCAGCGTGACAACACTCTCGGACGTTTACAGCCTGGGCGTCATTCTGTACGAGCTTCTCAGTGGAAACCGGCCGTTCGGTTCGAGCGAATCGGACATCAGAGAGATCTACAACGCCGTGCTCGAGAACGATCCGGTGCCGCCGTCGGACATGCTTGCGATGAAAACGCGGCAATTCGGCATGCTGGCTTCCGCTCCGACGGTCGTCCGGCCAGATGATGCAGGTTATGACGATCAGGCGCGAACAAACCCGGGCCTCGGCCGACACACCGGTCCGGGGCGATTTGTTCTTTCGTCGAATACTATCCGCGGCGATCTCGACAATATCGTTTTGAAGGCGCTGCGGAAAGAGCCTGAGCGACGATATGGCTCGGTCGCGAGCCTTTCGGAAGACATCGAAAGGTACCTGAAGGGTTTGCCGGTAAATGCCCGGCCAAACACGCTTTCGTACCGTGCGACCAAATTTGTCGCTCGAAACAGACTGCGGGTCGGCGGGGCGGCGATCTTGACCACCGCTATGGCGGGCGGGGTCGCCGCGACCGTTTGGCAAGGCCGCATCGCGACAGCTGAAAGGGCAAAGGCAGAACGGCGGTTCAACGATGTGCGGTCTCTGGCAAATTCGTTCTTATTCGAATTTGGCCCGATGATCGAGAACATTCCGGGAACGACCGCTGCCCAGGAACTTCTCGTTAAGCGAGCACTTGAATATTTGGACAGGCTCGCGAGCGAGTCCGAAAATGACCCGGGGCTGCAGCGTGAACTTGCATCCGCATACGAAAAGGTCGGAGACGTGCAGGGCAACCCGTACAGCCCGAACATCGGTGACGTCAAGGGAGCACTCCTGAGCTACGAGAAATCGAGATCGATCCGCACGGCAATGTTCGAACGGACGCCTGAGGACCTTCAGCTGGCCGGCGAACTTGCTGGGATCCACAAACTGATCGCCGATGTCGACTCGCACGGCGGCGATTACGATAAAGCAGTCGGAAATTACGATAAAGCACTTGAAATTCGCGAGATGATCGCTGCCCGATCGCCGCACGATCTTGCGGCCAGGGCTAAACTCGCGGAAGTGCTCAGGTCGCGGGGGCTGATACCATTTTTTGAAGGCGACAATAAGAAAGCGATCGAATATTATTCGCGCGCCAGAGACATTCTTGAGGTGCTGCATCGCGAAGATCCCGCGAGCCTGGCTATCGAACATGAGTTCGCCTTTATCTTCGTCTCGATCGGTGAGGCCCAGGGATGGGACGGCGAGTTGAAGCTTGCGGGTGAAAATCTGCAAAAAGGCCTCGATATGCTGCTGTCGGTGGCAGGCCGCGCACCGGATGACCGTAAGGCCAATCGGTCGCTGATGCTTGCTTACAACAAACGCGCCGAGAATCACGTTGACGTCGAAGAGTTTCAAAAGGGCGTTGAATTATATTCCAAAGGCGTCGAAATAGCGGAACGGCTTTACCGCGCCGACCAGAAGAGCTTTCAGGCAAAACGCGACGTTGCAATGGGGTACAAAAAGCTCGCTCAGGCCCTCGACTCGGCTGGTGAAAGCAAACGATCGCTTGAAATGCTGACGCGATCGATGAACACATTCATTGAGCTTAGCAATGCCGATACGAACAACGCCGAAGCCCTTTACGATGTGGCCAATACGCGCTTTTCGGTCGGTGAGACCTATCTTTCGCTAAAGGACTTCGATTCGGCCCTGGAGGCTTTCCGAACCGCAAACGAAGAATTTGGCAGAGTCTTGAACATCAACCCCGAGAATATTTACGCGGTTCGAATGTCGACCTTTAATCTGGAACGAATGGGAAGGGCATATCAGGCCCTTGCGGCGAAGCGCGATCGAACCGCAATGCTGAACAACGCACTCGAGAATTTCAGGGCAGCTCATGCCAATCTGAGCAAGATGAAAGCCGATGGCAATCTGGGCGACATCGATCTGCCGGCCATTGCCGAAACCGAAGGGAGGATAAAGGCGGTTGAATCGCTACTGCGCTGAAGTGCCGCTTCGGCCCCCTGCAACAGACCGATAAGATCACGTTCCCGACCGCCAACGATAAGTGAGTTGCAAAGAAAGCCGACGAGGTAATGCTCGCCGGCTTTTCGACTTACGCTGCGGTTGGGCCTAAGGATCAGCGACCAGGTCAAATTCGGAAAGATCGTTATTGAGGGGTATCCCTCGCGGCTCAAAGCTAAGGCCTTTCGCCCGAACCTCGATTATGTAGAACGACCCGGCTGAGAGTCCGGTGATCCTGTAGTAACCGAGCGGCGACGAACGGACCGTGATCTCGGCACCGTCTGTCCTGCTCACGATCACTGCCGCATTCGTCACCGGGCGGCCGTCTGATGTCAACACCCGGCCCGATATCTGAACACCCGCGGAGGTAGGTCCGAGTAGCGAGATAATGGCCGCATCGAACGACGCCGGAACGGCGGCTGCGCCCGTATCTGCGACCTCCGCGGCAACCGGCCCACCGCCAAATCCGATAGTTGTTGTCGGCGGCGCTCCAACGGCAACGTCGAACTCGATAGTCAACAGTTGCTGCGTACCGGCACCGAACGGATCGGTCGGGAGTTTGTCGACCAGGAGTCCGAGCCTGCCCGACGCGGCATCGGCATCGTTTGATGTTACGACCGCGCCGTTCGCTCCGCTGCCGACCGTGATGTTCGTCGGGTTGCTCAGAACGGCGGGGTCAAAGTTCAAAGTGAAACCGACTCCGGCCTCGTCGCCTTGCGCGTCAAGTTCGACCCCAACGACCAGCTTGTTTCCGGAGCGGCTTACGCGCACAGGCGTGACCGTTCTTGTAACGCCCTGCTTGGAACTGCCGTTGGTCGCGGAAGCGACCTGAACCGACGATGCATTCGGCCCGCTTGCGGCAGTTCGAGAATTCAGACCGGCTATGAATCGGCGTGCCTGGACAATATCGGCCACCGATAGAACTGCATTCCCGCCTTCAGCAAACGGTGCGGAATCAGCACGTTGGAATTCGTTGAAGGTGAAGTCAGTATCGAGCCCGGCGACGAAGCGACGCATCTGTGCCGCATCTCCGGCATCTACCACACCATTGCTGCCATTCGGCCGCGGAGACACGTCTGACTCCGTATCGCCCCCAAACACTGTGATCTCGGCATCGGGCACACTCGGAGCCGCCTCGACGTTGCCGGCATTGTCTTTACCGATCGAGTAGAAGCGGTAGTTTCGTCCCCACGAGCCGGCGTATCCGAGGCTTGTCTCTTGTGTATCTTTCGCGACGAGCTGGTATGGTCCGCCATTTTCAGATACGTAAATGTCGAAACCCTGGAAGCCCGAACCGTCGGAGTCATCGGTACCGCTCCAGTTGATCTGGAAGTTCGGGTTATCTGTCGTTGCGGGTAACGGCGATACCGACGAAGTTGGCACGATCATATCAACGAGGTTCGACGTTGCGTTCGTGACGATCGGCTCGTTGATGTCAAAGATGATCTCAGCCGTATTGCTTATGTTGGTCCGATGGGGAATATCCGACCTCGGTTTGACAGTGAATGTAACGTATCCTTCGCCGTCGCGGGCCGCATTGTTTGGCGGCAAAAGACCTCGCAACGGATCGAGGGGCTGCTCGCCGGTTGCAGGGTCGATCGCCGTCATCAACCAGATCACCCGGCGGTTGACGATATCAAGCCCAGCCGAGACATCGACGATGATCGCAGCTTCGCCTTCGCCAACGTTCACTCTGGTGTTGAAGAAGGCTTGATTTGGCGGTGCGACGACGCGAGTGTCGTTGAACACCATTTCGCCGAGACGTACGGATCCGGCATCGAGCTCAGCCGGTATCTGATCGACGATGAGTATCTGTTGGGCCGGTGCCGTAGCCTCGGGAATATTCTCGAAGTTTATACGATACTCGATCGGCGCACTCGCGGCGATAAATCTTTCGGGTCCATAACCGTCAGGCGAGAGTTTCTCGTTCGGATCGTGAGCGATCATTCGCCTCACCGGCCGTATCTTCCGGTTCTTAAGACACTTATTCAATTGCCATAGCAATTTGGCAGTCTGAAACGCCATTACCCCCGCCAAGTATAGAGGGAATTTTTTCAGTAGATCATTGAAACAGAATACGACCGTATTTGCTGCAGTATTGGCTACCGCAAGGAAGAGATTTGTAACGAATGTCAGCGGTGAGAGCGTATTTATCGACACGTTCGAAACGACATCTACGAAATTAAGTACGCCATTGAGTATCGAGCCCAAGCACCCTGCCGGGATCACTGCCTTTAGGACGGTGATCAAAAGCAGACGCATGAACTCACGCCAGCAATCGCGGGCTTCCGGATCCTGCGCAAACGAACTCCGATGTCCGGACGAAGTGAAACGCGAGATCGAACCGTTGCCAGCAGGCACCGAATCGTCAGCCAGATCGGCAAGCGGATTAAGCATCTCAAGGGAGATCTCAAAAGGTGCAAATGCCGGAACCCTTAGGTCGATGCCTACTTCGATCGAGGATCTTGCCCGGATAAGCGGAGCCATCAGCATTATCGCCTTTGTGCCGTTCTCGTCGATGTGAAGCGGTAGTGCCTGGTTCAGATCAGACCCCGGCGGAACGTCTATGACCTGTGTATTGAGAGATGGTTCCCGGTAAGTAGCCGGGTCCATCGAGTATTGCATCCACGACGGTATCTCGATGATGACCGGCACTTTCACCGCATCATTCAAACCGTCGTTGATGAGCGACATCGTATACCGGACGGTTTGCTCGCCGGCCCAAAGAGCGCTTGGCCCAAGGATCTCAGGCCTCAGGCTATGGCCGCCGCCGGCTACGATCTGGAAGCCATCGTCGAGCGTTGCCGTTTGAAGATCGGGGTTGGTTACGACCACATCGTACTGTCCGGGAGCCTGGCCTTTAAGGTCAAAGACGGCGACCAGCCAAACCTGTGAATTATTGCTTTCAGCAGCGTGGATCTCGGCACCGCCGGACGAGACCAATTTCGCCGTTGCGCCGGACTGGAACTTTGCTCCGCTTATGTAAAGCGTTGCTATACCCTCGTTTCCTGCAACGGTTGGCGAAACGGTCCGTGCCGAGAACGGCAGCACATCGGCGCTGATAGTGATATTCTGCGGCTGCCCGGCACCGAGCTTGGCGGCATTTAGCTTTTGCTCGATAAAACTGCTCGTGATGAGGATACGCGACCGAGGCGGAATATAGTCGTGGCTGACCATCGAATAGTAGTCGCCGGTCTCGGTGTTCGCGATCAGATTTTCCTGATCGGCCTCGCGTGGGCGTTGACCTTGAAAATCATAGTCGGCCCGGCTGACGATCGAACCGAAATTTGTGAAGAGTTCATTTCGGTTACCGGGCTCGCCATCGAGGCCTACAATGACGGTCTCGTCGGCAGGCGGAGCGAACTTGAAGAATTTGTTTCCGCCGTTCGGAAGGGTCGTGGCGAATGGTGTGTTCATCGTCAGAACAGGGAGGGAAACCCCGGACTGTCCGGCCGACGACTGCAGATTGTTCGATTCATCGCCCTCTCTGACCAAATTGCGGGCATCTGTGCGGATCAGAACATAGTAGTTTCCTTCTTCGATCGGGGGCAGTATGAATCCGGCCTGAGCGGTGTAGGTCTCGCCCATCGCGAGCAATGTTTCATTCCGCTGATATTTGCCGACCAGGGTATCTTCGACGTCCCAGAACTGGTCACGCGAAAGGTAGACGTGATCGGTCCATTTTCCATATGCGGTGTTAGGCCCCAGATTCTGAACTGTCCAATTGAACGTCGCGGATTCGCCCGGAGACGCCGTAGTAGGAGGCGTTATGCTCGTGACGTCGAGATCGGCCGGCGGCGCGACCTGGAGATCGACCGCGAGAGACGGGCTCTGGTTATTGACTTCGCTGCTTTCCACGACCTTTTTCTTATAGTCGGTGACGACGAATATCCGATAATCACCGGTCAGGCCCGCGGGGAAATTTACGATCAATCCGCCCTGATACGACTGGCCGCCTTGAAGCGGTTCGTTCGAACGGTTGACCCACCCCATCGTGGTGTCGGTCGAATCGAGCACTGAGTCGCGCGAAAGAAAGACATAATCGGTCCAGCTGCCGCCAAAAGTAGTATCGGTGCCCGTATTTGTCACCGTGTAATTGACGGTCGCGTTTGCTCCGGCGTATGTCGGCGAAGTAACAGTTACATTCGATGCAATGAGATCTACCGCCGGGCCTGTCAGTGTGATCGGTGCCGACGCGGTCGAATTGTTTGTCTCCCATTGCGAACCTGTCGGCCCTTCGAACACGGTATTGTTGTTGTCCGTCTGGACGATCACGTAATACTGGTTGGCGGGAACTCCGTTCACGGGAACGTCCGCGTTCCGAACATACGTCTCACCCGGAGCCAGCGATGTGGACGGACTGATTGCGACATTTCCTGAGATGTCATTCGTCGAATAGCTTGCGTCGATCGAAAAAACGACACGATCGGACCATCCGGAGAATGTCTGGGCCGGCTGTGCGCCTGCATTTCGTACCGTCCAGGTGACGTGTCGATAGGCGGGGCCGTTTGTCGAGGGGCCGACGACCACCGAATCAACGACCAGATCGGCATTATTGTGCTGAAGCGTGAATGGAACCGAATCAAGCACGTTGTTCGTTTCGGCCGCGCCACACTCGGGCACTACGTCATTCGAGTCGGTTCGGACGGAGATGTAATATGTTCCGGGGACAATCGACGCGGGCATTGTCACATTCATCGAACGGGCAACGCTGCCGGATGGCGGTATCGACGCTTCGGTGTCACTGCTTCCTAATCTCACCGCACTGCCTCCGCCCATTGGGATCAAAAATGCGGTTTCCGAAAAGCGGGCCGCTGCGGTGCCGGTTCCATTGTTTACGGTCGTCCACGTTATAGTGCCGTTCTGCCGGAGGCGATCGAACGCCGGAACATTAAGGTTTGTCACATTGAGGTCCGGCGGAGTGCTGACAACCTGGATCGGATGCGCCGGGCTTCCATTGTTTGCTTCCGCATCGAAGCCCGAATTGAATTCGTAAAGGTCGTTTCGGAAGTCAGCCGCAGCGATCAGGTTCATGCTGCCGCTGAGACACGCCGGCACGCGGAAGCCTGCATCCACCTGGTAGCTGCTGCCCGGTGCTGCACCTGCATTTCTTCGCACCGATCCGATGAACACATCTGACGGGTCAAGCGTCAGATCATTCGACAGAACTGCGCCGTCATACCACACGCCAGTCGCCGAGAACGCGCCCTGATTTGTTACTGAGAAATTTACCGGCAGGTCTTCTCCGGCGGTAACCGTCGCCGGCGAGTTTGGCAGGTTCTGAACGATCAGATCGGGAGGCGTACGCTGTATGGTTATCGGTGAACCAGGTGCGACGCGATCGTAATCGGAATTGTTGCTTTCCGAGTTGTATTCGTAAACCGCATTTGAGACATCGGTGAGTGCAAAAACGTAATACTCGCCTTCAACATCATATGGAAGCTTTACGTATTCCGGACCGTCCTGCGTGACTCTGGCGATAGAGCTATTGACCTTGCTGCCGCCAGCAGGCAGAAATGAGCTGGAGGCACCGGTGAATATCAGGCGATCTTCGCTTGTGTTTAATACTTGATCACGCGAAAGATAGAGCCGGTCATACCACGTATGGTTTGGATCGGGTTGCGCGTCGCTTGTTCCAACGTTGTTGACCTGCCACGTCATTTGAAACGTTCCGCCCGCAAACAAAAGCCCGATCGGGGCCTGCACGTTCGATACCGTCAGGTCGGGCAGCGGCGGGACGTTGAGGTTGATCTGATGCGTGCCTACATTGTTTTCTGCCGATTCTTCATTCAGCGTGACGAGGTCGTCTGTTCTTACTTTAATGTAGTAGGTTCCGGTGAGTCCTCGCGGGATCTTGATCGTTGCCGAAGCAACATAGCTGCCGCCGGCTTCGATCGCGGTCGTGTTCGGTACCCGCAATAGCCTTTGTCCGAGTCCGGAAGGGTTGGTTCCGATATAGATCCCGTCGGACCATGTTGACGCATTCGTCGGACCGGGGCCCGCATTCGTTACGGTCCACTGAACCTGGATCGTCTGATCGAAGAATGCCTGGTCTGGTGTTGTTACGTTTGGCACGGTCAGGTCAGGCCTCAACAGCCGTCGCACGTATACCGGCTGGAAGCGGATATTGTTACCTTCATTCTCGCCTTCGTTTATCTGATCTGCGCCGTCGGTCTTAATATAAATGAAGAAGTTGCCTGAAGCCGGGATCAGGTTTGTCGGGATCGAAACATTCTGAATTCGGTCGACCGATGTGTTCTGGGCGATGCCGCCGGAAAGCGAGAATGAACCGATCTGTGTATCGCCGCCGACCTGGTTGTCCGCGGAGAAGTAGACGCGGTCACTGAACGTAGGTGCGTTCTTTGTTCCGGTGTTCGAAGTGGTCCATGAAACGGCGAATGGTGTATCGGAATCGACCTCGGCCGGAGCTGAGAGGGCGGGCACCTGCAGATCGGCGACGTTATACTCGAACAAAACGGGCGCGCTTAAGAGGTTGTTCGTTTCGCCGGGTCCGTCCGGCAAGCCCTCGACAACTACGTTCTGCACATCGACCCGTGCATAGATCCTCCCGCTGCTGCTAGGGCGTGCCGGGACCGTAGGAATATTGACGTTCTGTGAAATGTTTCTGACCGCACCAGCCGGTATGTTTATGTCCTGAAGCGATACGAGCACGATATCGTCAGCGTTCCCAATCGTTTCATCGAACGAATACGAAAGGTCGTATGTGTAATACGGCGGATTCGGACTAGTACCTGCTCCGCCCGCATTGCGAATATTCCATGTCACATTGAAGTTGACGCCCGGTTCGATGATCGTCGGTGCATTGAGGTTCTCGGGGACGAGATCCGGCAATACGACCTCGATAGGGACGGCAACGATATTATTTGAAAGAGCACCGCCCTCATTTACCGTTCGATAGGTGTTTGTGTCGTAAATAAGGTAATAAGTGCCGTTTGAAGGAACTCGGTTGAACGGAATATTGACCGTAACCTGCTTTGTAGATTGCCCGGCGGCTGCAAGAACGGATTGCGTCGTCGTTCCGACCCAATTTCCGTCGCCTGCATCAAGCTGATCGTCGAGCGAGAAGTAGACGTTGTCGGTGAAGCTGGCACCGGTCGTTACCGGTCCGATATTTTCGACCGTCGACGTGATCTGGAAAGATGCTCCGGGGCCGACCGAAGGCGGTGTCGTGAATTGGGTCACTCTCAGGTCGGGCCTCGACGGCGATACGCTGACGGTCGCTATGCCGCTGGCAAAATTCACGGTTCGCGTCGCCCGTACATCGGCACTGCGAAAATCGGTTCGAACAGCCGAGTCGATCGTAAATGTCGCCTGAGTTTCTCCCTGCGGGACAGTGAGCGAGCTTTGCGGAAGCGTTATTATTCCCGCGGCACCGTTGATCGTCAAGGTGATCAACGTTCCGCCGGCGGGTGCGGGAGTTGATAAATAAACCGTGCCAGTGGTGGAGCGGCCCGCGGTCAATGGATTGGGGTCATTGATACGTACCGATACTGGCGGAATAAATGTTGACGGTGTTCCCCAACTGAGGCCCCTGAACGCCTCTTGCACGCCGCTGAAAACTTCCTGATTAGACTGACCGGTCGCGAGATCGTAAGTCCATACATCTGTGTTGATCGCATCGCCATCCGTTGTGACGTATCCGCCAAAGTACCCTATCCCTGAGCCATCAGGCGACCACACCGGGTTTGACCAGAGATTCTGCGGCTCATGTTCAGTGATCAGTGTGCCGTCATTTGCGTCGATGATCCGAATGACCCTGCGCGACGCGGGACTGCCGGACCCACTCGCACCGCCAATAATATCCTCTTGATGATACAAGGCGATCTGCTGACCATTAGGCGAATATCGAGCCTGCGTCGGATAGTAAGAGCCTTCTGCCTGGTAAAGCCGCATACACCCAGAACCGTCGGCGTTGATCCTGTAGACATCGGTTCCGTTATCGCCGTAGTTTCCAAAGATGATGTATTGTCCGTCGGGCGAATAATTAGGCGTGTCCGGGCCAAAAATTCCGGGAAAGAGGCCGGTACGGTATTTCTGGAATCTTTCGAGGTGCTTTACAGCGAGTCCGCCGTCGTAACACTCGGAAGTGTCGGTCAAAAGCGTCTGGTTATTCCCAAGCGTGTCCATCCCGTAGATACCGATCGATCCGCCACCGGGCGTTCGGTCAGAAACAAAGACGATATTCTGCCCGTCCGGAGAGAACGAAGGCTGCGATTCGCCGCCGAACTGAACGCCGCCGAGCCGCTGCTGGTCCGAGCCGTTCGTGTTCATTATGTAGATCTCGCGATAACGCTGCCGGTTGAAAAAATTGGCTTCCTCAGGGCCATCGCGAAGACTTACGAAGGCGATCTGGCGACCGTCGGGCGACCACGCAGGCTCGAAATCGTTGATACCCGCCAATGTCTGGGGGCCGTTAACAGGATCGTGGAGTATCACCCGATCTCGCCGCTGCGGGAAAATGAGCGGCAGGTCGCCCATGCCGTAGATGAGTCTTGAGTTCGGCCCGCCGGCATCATCGGCTTGGGGCGTCAACGTTTCATTTTTCGTGCTTGCTTCAGCAAGCGGGAGGAACACGTGTCCGACGATCCCTGAAAGCACAGGGAAGTATGCAGTTCCGGCTAAAGCGATCGTTCCTGCGAGGCAAGCGAACGAAAATCCGAGTAGGATCAAAAGATACCTGGCCGAAGGTGCGGGCTTACGAAACGTCATTGTGATCTCTCCTTTTTGCGTGTGAAGGGCGCTTGATGTCAATTGCGGAAAAATCGTCCGATGTCGGACACGTCTCAAAAATAATTATTGCCGCGGCAAGATGATCTCCCCGAGCTGACCGAGATGGGACGTGCGTCTTTTGCGGAATCGCGGTTCTATTGGCAGTTTGATTGACCAAACAGCAACGAGATTCCACGCTCCGTTGCGCGTGGATGACAAGGGAGTGGCCGGTTTTTTTTGAAGAGAATTTACCGGCCGCTTCCTTTCGCCGCGCCTTGCATTGCGATGAATTGCCGCGAGCGATGACCGCGGATCCGAGCCCGGGCGGGCCGCGAACGTGGTAAAATCGTTTTATAGACCAATTGAAGGGGGACTGATCACAATGAAAAGCAGAATTTTCATCATGATGATTATGCTTGCGGCGGTCGTGCCTTCGGCGGCAATTGCCCAGGCCCAGCAATCGTCGAAGGAGACCTATACTGGCACGATCATCAGTTTTGGCAGTGGCCGGAACACAAGGACGTCTACCGGGACGTTCTCACTTGAAATAACAGGTGCCACGTCGGATGCACAGGCCGGGCGATTTTTGAGCGTGCTTATAGAGGGCGGGCAAGACTCGCTGCTTGAAACGATAAAGAACGAGAACCTCGGAAGATTCTCGATCACAGGCAATCTTGGACGCCAGATCAACGGTGTCCGCATTAGCGAGGTGGACGGCAAGAAGCGGATCGTCGCGATCTTTGAGAGATGGCTGCAGTTTGCGGAGGTCCGCGGCGGTTACAGGTCGGTCGACTATCCGTTCAGCATTATTGAAATATTCGTCGATCCGGTGACCGGAAAAGGTGAAGGGACATTTATTGCCGCTGCGAGAGTGCGTTGGGTACGCGACAAGAAAACCGACGATTATCAGGTCGAGATCGAGAACTTTGGTACGTTTCCGGCGAAATTGATGGGTATCTCAAGGCGAAACAGGTAGGCTTCGCAACTTTGTGAATTATCCGGTGGCACCAGCGATAGGTTCGTTAGGCAACTCCATCTTTATTAGTCCGTCGAACTGAACGTGATAGCCGACGCCCTTGATCGGAACTGACATCTCTTCGTCGGTCTTGCCTTCGGAGTTCGCTATGCCGACGCTGGCGAAATAACACGTTGCTCCATGTGCTTTCGCATGCCGGACAAGGGTGTCGAATGCCGTCTGGCCCTCTTCGAACCGTCCGCGTCCGGGGAACATCGCGGTGCGAACGACGAAGAATGCCAGTTCGCCGTCCTTTTTGGCAACAATTTGAGGTTCGGTGTGAATGTCAGCAAGCACGTCCGCCGAATCGATGACCCAGGCATCTTTCTCGAGCTGTTTGTAAACGATCTCGACCCCAAATGCGTGAATTTCCGCCGGGGTCATCAGTTCACGATTGTTCATAGTAATTATCGTATACAGATAGACGATCGTGGGCAATTCCAACCGGCCAGATCGACATGCAATGAACGGGAAGTGGTTCGGTCATGGCAAAATTCGGGTGATCCGACCACTGTGGGGCGGTCGGGAATTTGGAAGATCAACTGGTTTCGGGTTATACTGTCAGGGAAAAGAATGAAAGAAGAATTAATCGAACTCGGCGGTGTCGTCATCGACAAACAGCCAAACGCATATTTTAAGGTACAGGTGAACGACAGCGACCATGTCGTTCTTGCCACGATCTCAGGACGGATGCGCCGCAACCGCATTAGAATTCTAATGGGCGACCGTGTAGACGTCGAGTTATCGCCGTACGACCTGACCAAAGGCCGCATCACTTACCGACACAAGTAGAAAGTCTAAAATCTGACCGGCGGGCGTTTCATCAACTGGAACGCCTGCCTTCGCGCGCCCGTTCGGACCAAAGGACTATCGAACGTAAACGGACGGGATCGGGATGTCGCCCGCGGATCCGTACTGAATGGTCTGTACGCTTAAGGACGAGCGGTTTATGAACCAGGTCGAAGACGACGGCCGGAATACGGCGGCATCGATAACGCCGTCGGCGTCATAATCGGCCGGCACCGGGATGTCGTCGAGCGTGCCGAATGGGAACGAGTAATAGCTGCCGTCTTCGCTTCTCAGCACATACCAAAAACCGTTCGAAGGCCGCCAGATCGCGATGTCAGCTCGGCCGTCGCCGGTAAAATCGCCCTGGACCGTGCGGTCAGCCGAATTACCGAATTGAGCCGCAAAAACCTGACCGTCATTGCTCTGTCTGATCCACCATTCGCCGACCGAGGGCCGATAGATGGCTATATCGGCACGGCCGTCGGCGTCAAAATCGGCAGGAACGGGTTTGTCGCCTGTCAGGCCGAACGGAATGATGTCGACCGAAAGGTCGGTCGAACGCAGAATGAACCAGAATCCGGTCGAGGGCCTGAAAACCGCAAGGTCGGCTTTTCCGTCGCCATCATAATCTGCCGGTGACGGAATGTCGCCGGTGGTTCCGAACGCTATCGACGAATACGATCCGGTACCGGGGTCACGGAAATACCACGTTCCGTTAGAGGGGCGAAATACGGCGACGTCCGTGCTGCGGTCACCTGTATAGTCGGCCGGAACCAGTACGTCGTCGCCAAGCCCAAAGGAATACTGGTTGTTTGCTGATGGTGCTGCGCTGTTGATCAAATACCATTGACCGGTCGAGGGCCGGAAAACTCCGACGTCCGCTCTACTGTCGCCGAAGAAATCAAAACGGGTTCGATACGGGATCCCGTTTTGAGTGAAGCCGATGTTCGACGTGGTCAGGCCAGAGAACTGAATGATCCATGATCGTGGTGCAAAGTTATAGTTTGGCCAAACCGTGAACGACTTGCTGCCCGGGCCGATGCCGCCGTATCCATCGGGGAAATACACATAGTTAAAGCCACCGCTGAAATTCCACGTGCAGCCGGCCTGTGTATTGACCGTAAATAGACCGTTCTGCGTACCGGCGGGCGAGATCGTCAGACTCTGGGGCGAAACCGAATAGGTGCAGTTTCGTCCGGACTGATCGATGTTGAATGTGTGTCCGGCAACCGTGATCGAACTGCTCCGATCGCCCCCGTTGTTGGCCGAAAGGGTGTAAACGACCGGTCCGGGACCTCGTTTAAGTTCTGTCGAGGTCCAGACGCCAGTGCCGCTGTAGGACGCGATCCAAGGACACCCCTCAGGGGTATTCATCATGAATTCGGCGGTGACGGCATCCGGGCCGTGGCTGGCGCTGAGCGGGTTGATCGAATAAGTACAAACCAAAAATGTCTGGTTGATGGTGAAGTCCTGGCCGCGGACACGAATCACCATAGAACGGTCGGCTCCGGTGTTGTTCGGCTGGACCGTATATGAAACGGTACCCGGCCCAATGCCGCCGCTCGTGACGAAGTTGATAAAACCGTAAATGTCGTAATTAGTGGACCAGCTGCAGCCGGCTTGGGTCTCGACGTTAAAAGTGAACGTGCCGCCGGCTCCCGGAACCGACTGCTGGGTCGGCGTGAGAGCGACCGTGCAAACGGTCGAACCGGCGAGGCCGAGAGAATAATTTCCATATGTGTTCGGGTCGAAGGCGTTCGCCAAAATGACATATACGCCTGTTTCCGGCAGATTGGCGATGATCCGAGAATTTGTCCCGCCGCCGCCATCGTCGTCCTCGACAACGAAAGTGCCGGAAAGATTGGCAAGGCCCAGATATGTGTCGAACATCCCGGACGACATGTCGATCGTCACGGTCTGTGTCGCGGTGCCGGTGAAGACGTAGAAATCGGCAAAGGTGCCGTCATCTAATTGGCAATCGGCAGCAGTCAACGAGCCCTGAATCGTTTGTCCAAACTCGATCGGTGCGGCAAAGTCACACGGATCGCCAAGCAGGGAACCGAGTTGTCCCGCTTCTGAGGGCGGTACGATCCTTATACTTCCTTTGCTTCCGAGACGCTTAACAGTCGCTGCAACGCCCTTTTCGGAATGGCCCTTTACCTGAGCCGACGATGAACGATCGAACACGCCGCCAGCGAATGCAAACACCAAAAGGACGAACAAAATGAGGACAGAAACAGAAAACTTCATAACGGCCGAATAAAAAGATTACCATAACTCGGACGTTTGCCACGAATTTTGCTCTGTAACATCCGGTAACGTTATCTTTGCGATCAGCGGAACATGAGTTTGCTTCAAAGGGCCGGGCTTGAATAAGCAAAACCAACGCGACCCTAATGAGTGAAGCCCGAAAGGAAATGGCTCTGCCTGATAAATGACTGCAAAAGGGAGTGGTTCACATTCCGCGCCCAACAAAGATCGCATTCAATGTGGTCGTCCAAACCTTTAGCGGGGCCGGTGCAGGGTTGCCGGTCGGTACAGTCAAAACTGTTTTGAACGATCGGGTTCCGGCAACAACCGGGATACTCCATGATATTGCAAGCGTCTCAACGGTTCCGACCTGCGATGCGTTGACGAATATGGTCTTTCCAACCTCGGTCAGCTGAACCGGAGCACCGGTCGTCTCTTCAAGCTTCAACCAAGCGGACCCGACGCCGGCAACAGGCTGAACGGTCAGTATGCCAACATTAGCAGTCGCCGTTATGACGAGGAACCCGTTTGCAGGAACGTTGACAGTCATGCTTTCAAGGTCGGCAAATGTTCCGCCGGCCACGTCGATGCCGGCCGCCAGATTGCGAGGGTCTCGAAAGGTCTGAACTCCCTTGAACGCAGGAAGACTCGCGGCATCGACCGTTCCATTGGTTCCGTTGAGGACAACCGTCGCCGAGCCGGCATTGTTGCGGAGATCGATGCGAGATCCGCGCGAGAGGTCGTCGCTCGGCCAGACCTCGAGCGAATTCCGAAGTCGAAGGATGCCGAGGTTGCCGCCGCTGCCGGTGAGGTTGAATCCGGGAACAATTCCTCCATCGTTGCGGATCTGAAGAGTTCGGCCGCTGAACCCGAAATTGTTCTGATTGGAAAAATTGTTCGCGGCGCTCAAGCGGGGAATATTTGCAGAAAGGAATCCGTCGCCGATCGTGCCGAATGAGATACTCGCGGCATTGATATTGGTGATATTCGCTCCGTCTCCGCGAAACTCGTTCGCATTCGAGGTGAATATGTTCTGGCTTGTGAACGTATTAGAAACGTCACGCCGAGCGATATTCGATCCGATCCGAGCGTCCGCGATGGTACCCGCGGTCAGATTCGCCGCGTTTTGATAGAACGACGGAGGTTGGTTGTTCAGGTTAGACGCGTTCGCTGCCACATCGGCCGATATGGACTTGATCGAATACGGCGAACTGGCGATCTGCTGCCTGGGGTTCAATGCCGTGAATGGGCCGCCGCCCGTCGGCCTGACCCTGATCTCGAGAAAACGATTCGCATCAGGGAAGGCGCTGCCAAAGTCCAGCGAAACCGAAAACAGGCCATTTGCGACGGTCACATTGGTGTGGGTCTGTGTCGCTCCGATCTGCGAACCTCCGGCAAGAGAGTCGAACAGCAAAAACTCAAAATCGAAATTTCCGTTCGAGGGAGTCCCTGCGTTCTGTAGATTGCCCTGAAAGCTAAAGGCCGTGTTTTGTGCGTACAACTGGACCACAGCAAGGAACAAAATAACGAAGGAAATGAGCCAAAGGCGAGAGCAATGGGCGCATGAGGTCATAGTAGGTTTCCTCTCAAAGACAGAAGGATGTAGTAACCAAACCCTTGTTCGCTGATCGGATGTCCGGGAGGGAGTTAAGTCGAACTGTTGAAATTTGGCTAAAGATAATACGAACGGCTGGTCAAGTCAACGAAAAAGATCGGAGCGAATTGATGCGGCCGCTGATGATATCAGAAGCGATGTCGACGACAGTTTGGCGCTATCATTGAACGATATGACGGAAGAATTCGAATTGCTGAAAAACGACCCCGATCTCCAAGCGGAACGCGGCCCCGAAGGGACGCTGATCTTTCTGGACGGCGATCAGTACTGCGTCGTCGGCCCCGATTTTGTCAGTGTAGAAGAAAGCGACTGCTATGCATTCGGCTCGACCAGACAAGACGCGATCGCAAATTATGCGTTCAAGATCAAGGGCGAAAAGTAGCGATCTTTTGATCGTGCTCATATACGGCCTGCCATGTGCTTATTTGCATAACCTTCGGCATACGGTATTCTTTTAGAAACAAGGAGGATGTATGGAACGAAAAACCGCTGACGAATATCCGCAGGAGCTGTTGGACCTTTTTCACGAGTATCAGCACGGCGATATTGATCGCAGGTCGTTTCTTGCCGGAATAACGAAGTTCGCGGTCGGCGGGCTGACGGTTGCGGCGATCTTTGAGAGCCTGACACCCAACTATGCCTGGGCTCAGACGGTTCCGAAAGACGATAAGACCTTGACGCTCGGCTACGAGACCGTTGCGTCGCCCGCCGGAAACGGTTCGATAAAAGGCTATTTTGCGAAGCCTGCGAAAGGCAAGAGGTTTCCTGCGGTGCTTGTGATCCACGAAAATCGCGGCCTTAATCCATATATCGAGGATGTTGCCCGACGTTTTGCCAAAGCTGGATTTATGGCATTCGCTCCGGACGGCCTGACGTCGGTCGGTGGATATCCCGGCGATGAGCAGAAGGGCGTTGCACTTTTTCGCACCGTCGATGGCAAAAAGATGACCGAGGATTTTGTCGCCTCTGCCCTATGGCTGAAAAAACGGCCGGATAGCACAAAGAAATTGGGTGCGGTCGGTTTTTGTTTTGGCGGCGGAATGGTCAACCAACTCGCGGTTCGCCTTGGCAAAGACCTCAATGCCGGCGTCGCGTTTTATGGAAATCAGGCCGGCGTCGCAGATGTGCCGAAGATCCAGGCTCCCCTGATGTTCCAGTATGCCGGAAACGATCAGCGTATCAATGCCGGTATCGAAGCATACGAAGCCGCCCTTAAAGCAAACAAGAAGAAGTTCGAGTCTTTTATGTACGAAGGCAAGCAGCACGGCTTTCATAATGACACGACACCGCGTTATGACGCCGAATCAGCCAAGCTCGCATGGGAGCGGACGCTCGAATTCTTCAAAAAGAATTTGAAGTGATCGGGAAATGAACCGATAGGTTTGGATCAAGGAGTTACTATGAAAACAGTTATCATTTCGATCTTATTTTCGTTTGGCCTGATGATGGCTTTTGCGGACGGCGTTGCGGCCCAGACATCGGTGGCTGGCGAATGGGACGCATCATTCAATACGCCGGGCGGGCCAAGGTCGTTCAAACTGATCCTGAGCGTTGACGGCGAAAAGCTGACCGGAACGGCAAAGCGATCTGCCGGAGACGTGCCCGTAACAGGCACGATCAAGGGCGACGACATTGCCTTCAGTTATACAATTGCCTACAACGGCAACAGCGTGACACTCAGTTATGTCGGTAAGGTCAGCGGCGATTCGATGGGTGGAACGGTATCGTTCAACGAGAACGCCAGCGACGAATGGAGTGCCAAGCGCGTTCCAAAACCTAAGAGCGAATAGCGTTTCTTTTGGATATTGAGTTTGAAACGGGCCTCGGCGGTTGCCGGGGCTTTTTCGTCGTGATCCGGTCGCCGATGCCCCGAGATCTTGAATGATCTCGGAACAAACATTGGAACTTTGCCAAATCCTCGGAAGATTATTCGCCGCCGATGATAGTTTTTTGCTTTCCCCAACGCAGTAATTGATGGCTACAAGAAAGTGGCTAGACATCGATTTTTGAGGAGAGATATGAAGAACTTATTTGCAGCAGCTATTTTAGTGACCGTATTGGCGGGTTTGTCGTTCGCGCAGACCTCATCGAGAGCCGCGGCCGGCCGCAATGACAGATCGGCAAAGATCCGGATCGCCGTGGTCGAATTTACGCCCGGGCCGAACGCCGCCGCGATGACGGCCGAGGCCAAAAGGCAGCTTCAGGCAAGCATCGCTTTCTCGCTTACACAAAGCAAGGCGTTCGATGTGGTCGACGTAAGGAACACGCGAGCCGCGTCGCAAAGCGATCTGGCCGCGATCAATGGAACTTCGACGGCGGCCGCCGTGAGGGTCGGCAAGCAGATGGGCGTCAGCTATGTGTTGACGGGAATCGTGGCCGAATACAACACAGCCGGCTCGGCGACGCTGAAAGCCCGGCTCGTCGAGGTCGCAACCGGTAAGGTCAAATACGCCGGCGAGACCTTGCAGCAGGCAACGAGCGCGATGAGATCGACGGGAGCTGCCGAGATGCAAACCAAGGTGATGAAACCCGCGATCGAAAGGCTGACGGAAGCTCTGATTTCAGTGTTTTAGTCATTAGCTAAATCGAACATCGAGGCCTCGATATCTTCCGGGGCCTTTGATCCGGTCGCTCAGGCGAGATCGCGTGCGCCCGCCGCCGTTTCATTCGACCGGCGGAGCAGTACGGCTCCGAGCAAACATGGCATCAGCCACGGCATCGCCGGGATGCCCGCGATCAGTCCCGGCACCTCATAAAGTGCCGGACTCGATGCGCGGGGATCTCCGGGATAGACGACGCCGCGGAAGATCACGGCAAGCGCGCCGAACATCGACACCCAAAGAAAAACCGCCGACGCGCGACTCGAGAGCAGGTGAGTCCGTTTCATCGAAAGGGCAGCAACTGCGGTAGCGACGTACATCATTATCGTTGCGAAAAAGATAAACACGTCGAGTATGGAGATAAGATCCGCGATGTGCGGTGTTACGGCATCATTATTGACCCGGATCAGCCACATTCCCGCTTGGAAGCAGTTCCACGTCAAATACACCACACCTGCCAGCATCGAAACGCCGAGAAAGAGAGTCGCGAAATAGCGTTCGCCACGCTTCGATACGATGCGAAAAAGAAACAGGAAACCGCAGCTGACCGCGACCGAGCCGACCACCAGCACTTCGTACCTCATTAGGTTCTCAGCTGGAGTGGTGTGGTATGGCGTCGACATGCCGACCCACAAAAGCGCGAACAACATGAACGGCAGAAAGAAGAGCACGCCCGCGGTCACCATTGCGCGGCCGTCGTCCGAACGCCATCCGATTCGGGCGAACTGAAACATGACAGCGGCGATCACAGCAAATGCTGCCACACCTACGGGAAGGTGGTACCCGCCGGTTCTGATCGGGGTCGCGATGACAAGTCCCGCAATAATAACAAGGAGCCGCGGCCAATATCGCAAAGGCAGTTTTTCCTGGTGCTCTCTTCATAGCCGAGGTCGTCCGCGACGTCGCGATCGTCACTTCCTGGTGTGGGAATAGCAGACTGCTCGCAAGATCATCTGCGTCTCAGACGTCGACTTACTATGTCGCCGCCTGATCAAATTGAACTAAAAAGGTGAGGTGAACATCGGAATTATACAAGAAATCGCGAAGAATGACAGCGAACTCAGAACGGCCTTACTCGGACTCTTTTGCTCCAAAGCAGCCATGCCATGTAGACACCGAGCGTTATGTCGATCGACATGCAAAACATCGGCCACCAGGTCGGAAGGCCCGGATTTTCGATTATCAGGTGGTGAAAAATATCGAATATGCCGTGTCCGACCGTGCCGGCCGCGACGATCCAAAGATCGACTCTGAACCCAACCGCAGCTACGGCGACAAATAGCAGGCCGACCAGCGTTTCGAGCACAATCGCGGTGTTCGAGCCTCCCAGAACTGCATAGAGTCCGTAATACGACGCAATGACGACCAGTATTGCCGGGTAGAGGGCACGGTCACGGTCGAGGCCAACAACGGTCGAGAAGATCCCGACGGCGATCCCGAGAATTATTCCAACGGCGTATTCCAATTTATCCTCCCTCCATGTCTTGGTTATTTGCTTTCGACGTCTGTCGCTGTGGTTTCAGAACAAGCCGAACGAACTGAAACACTGCTCCAAAGATCAGTGCCAGGATCGCCCCGAAAAATGGCCAGAACGCCGATGCGAACGCTGCGTTCCAAACCTGAAGCAGACAGATGGCGATAAGCGCGGAAACCAACGCATAACTCACGATAGGCCCACTACCCGCTGCCTGGAGGGTCCCGGGAGCGAAACCGCGCAGCCTTCGTACGATCATTACGGCATAGGGCACCAGACAAACCGCCGCAAATCCGCTTAAGATCGGCCAGCCGTTGATCGAATACGGGCCCGTCGCAAGGTAGAAGATGCCAGCCAAACTGAACGTGAAAGGCAGGACCGAGTTCAGCAGCTGCAGTCGGAGCCAAAACCGCTCGACCTCACCCCAATCATGGACGGATTCATTGCGATAAGCGGCAACGATCCCGGCGAACCCCGCAATTGCGAGGGATATCTGGGCTGTGGCAATAAAGTATCTGTCCGGATCCATGATATTGAAGCTGATCTACGCTCGCCCAAGGAACTGTGTCGAAACGAAGCCCCATAAAATGATCGCCAATCCTCCGATCTCGCCGACCGTCAGCATATACACGTACCAGGTGGTCCGAAAGTCGCGGTGCCGAAACAGATTGTCGGTCTTGTTCATCATTCCGGTGATGAAATACCCGACGATCGTAACGCTCAGGAAAACGAGGACAAGACCCATGGCTACAAGCTGGACCGTTTCTGAGTACGGGCTGTATTCCAGCAGCTTTGCGATCACAAGCATCGCAAAGCTATACAGAAACGCTGCACGATGGGCAATGTCGATATATGCCGGCGCCATGTGATCAACGCTCTTCAGCATCTGCTGATGTTTGACTATTCCTACGAACATACCGGCCAAAAGAAAAAGCCCTGACGATAAGAGACTGATCTTGACAGCGAGGTTCATATGTTCTTTGTAAGATTTTCCCAATTACGTTAATAGCTGTCAGCAATTTACACAAGCCGCCGTCGTGGATTTCGATCGTCCGTTTTTCTTCGGCATGAACGATCATTTCTAGGAACAAAAAAAAGTCCCGGCGGGTGCCGACGCCTCGATCTTTCTCAACCTTAGCGTCAACATCCGCGTTTGATTCGAACACCTCCGCAGTGGGGCGAAGAGTGCTGTCAAATATTATGTCGAAACTGAAGAACTGCGCCAGAACACAAAGTTCCTTACAAAATATGGCCAGGGAACGATCAACGCGATGAATGGCGCGGCGGCGAATACACCAGCCATCTGCTCGGCGGCGTTGCCGGTCAATGAGCCCGATTTCCAGAGTGGATAGGCAACGACCAATAGCCACAGCGATTTGTAAAAGATCATGAAGACAATGATCGGAAGCCATTTAAGCGGACGTATCAAACCAAAGACCGACAACGTCGGATAAGCAGCCCAAACGCACCATGCGACAGCCTTTGTATGATCCCACGGGCCCTCATGGGTGGCGAGCGTTTGCCATGCTTCTGTCCCGGCGCCCAGCGGCATAAGCAGATACAACAGTCTAAGGAGATAGATATTGATGGGGCGAACTCCTTCGTATTTTTCTTTGTTGGGTTTCAGGATATAACGTATGAATCGCATTGGACCTCCTCATTCTGGTTTTCGCCCATTGCGGGACGATCGAAACCTTTGACCAATAGCCATGTTGCGGTCAACAGATGGACAGGGGCTAGCGGCATCGCGAAAATTCCTTGGATCGTGTAGCCGAGATAGTGTGAGAGCGTTACGCCAGAGAATTGGAAAACGATGGCAGCGAGGCCTAAGACCGCGATCGGCCTTGGGACAAGCCTGAACCGCAACATCGCTGTGTAAAACACAAAAAGCCAACCCGCAAACCCGACCAATTGGGCGTAATGTGCCGCAACTCGTGCGGAATAAGCAGTGGCCGCCATTGCGATAAGCGAGGCGTCGCCGGGAGGGAAATCCGGAGCTTGTTTCGCAACTGCCAGCAACGACATGACCGTTCCATTGTGAACTGCGTCAAGGGCTGCACTGACAGTACACGCCGCGACAAGTGCTACCGCAAGAGTCTCGCTGCGTCGCCGGAGCACGGGGAATATTGTTGCGGCGATAGCAATGCAGAGTGCCCCACCAACGAACGCGACAAGGACCGCCGCACGAACGCGAGCTGATTCCGCGAGGGCCGGAACGAGAAATTCCGGCGAGCCTATATTGATAGGAAGTATAAAGACAAAGGGCAGGATCAGCCCGGTCGCCATTTGCAGTAGAAGCAGTGCGCCAACCGCACGGCCGCGGCCTGGTGATGTCGCCATTTCGATCCCTCCTTCTTTTAGGTGTCCACCGCGGATAACGACGCTTTTCAGACCGAAGTTTCAAAAAAAAGCCCCGGCGGGTGCCGAGGCCTGGGTCGTCGGTCGATCCGAATTGTTTATTTCGGCATCGGGTTGAATGTGACGCCTCTGACAAGCATGCTCGAGACGACGGTACGCATTGCATTCAGAGAATCATTCGCCTTGGTTCTGGCATCCGCCGTTCCGTAATGTGCAAGGCTGATCGCATCGTTCTTTGCGTTTCTCTCGGCGTTAAAATCGATCGCGTCGGCGTAGTTCTTAAAGGTCACGACGAGTCCCAGGTCCCAGTCGCCCGGACCGTCGGTCGTTGGCTTGGTAAAGTAACCATAGCTCACGATTGTTCCCTGTTTCTTTTGTTCTTCGAATAACGGCACGCTGTTCTTACGCAGGAATTCTGTATATTCGGCCGTTTTTCCCGGAAGAACGTCGAAATATGTCACGCGCGAAACCTGTCCGGGCGTCGTTGCCGGCGGGGTCGCCGCTGTGGTCTGAGCCTGCGCACCGATCGCAAAAATGCACGCAAAGATCACGCTTAGTAAAATCCTTTTCATAACTGTTCTCCTCTTAGATCCGGAAGGCGAGCAAATGCAATTAAGGCTTCGTTCGGATCGCTGCCACGCTCATATCAAGCAGCCACCAAGCCAAATTCTGGTCTTATCTGACTAAACGAGACCCCGTGCGAATTAGGGTCACCTGCTTGAAAAAGTACTTATCTGTCTGAAGTGAATGTTCGGCGATCGGCCTGATCTCCGCGTCGAGATCGAATGCGAATGCGGGCCGCAAAACAGCGGGAGGTTCACAACCTTGATATAGATGAGTTTTCCTACGATACGCTCATTCAGGCATTTGTCAATCGCCCGAGTGGGCGCAAAGAAAGCCCCGGCGAGTACCGAGGGTTTTTCGTTTTTGCTGCGGGGCGTTTGCTTTATGTGAGCATTAATGCTAACGTGCCAGAAATTTCTAGCTAGATATTACGTCGCGTCTTTTGACATCGAGTAGGCTGTCCTATTCCCTCGGACAGCTCTATTTGAAATTGACCGCGAATCCTTGCCCCCGCCGCAGATGCATTACCGTCAACTCTGACGGATTCAGATTTACTTTAGTATCAAACAAGGATGGAATAACGATGGTAACCGAGAGAAATTTTTCAACCAGTGTTTTCGCCTTTTTACTGCTGCTCTTAAGTCTTATGGGCTTGAACGGCATTACCAGCGGTCAATCGCCTCGACTGACCGAAGCCTCTGTCCGAGACGTAACGCCCGCGATAGCGAGCGGACCACAAGGGTCAGAAAAAGAAAGGATCGAAGGTATCATTCGCGAATATCTGCTCAAAAATCCCTCGATCATTAGAGAAGCAATGCAAGCCCTGCAGGCACAAGAAGCAAGGGAGCGGGCTGAGCGGTCGGCAAATCTAATGAAGGAACTCCGAAAAGAGATACTTTTCGACCCCGATTCGCCTATCGGCGGAAACGCGACCGGGGACGTGTCGATCGTAGTCTTTTTTGATTACAACTGCGGATACTGCAAAACGACACTTCCTCAACTTCAGGCTCTTACCCAAAGAGATCCGTTGGTCCGAATAGTTTTTAAGGAATTTCCTATCCTGGGTCCGCAGTCTTGGCTGGCTGCAAAGGCTGCCCTCGCCGCCTCGCGGCAGGGAAAATACGTCGAATTTCACAATGCTCTGATGACGTCTGCAAGGACAGACGAGGACACAATCAAGAGTATCTCCAACACCCTTGGGATCGACTATTCCAAACTACAAAAGGACATGTCCGATCCACAAATCAACGAACAGATCACCCGCAACCAGCGGCTTGCGGGATCTCTCGATATCAACGGGACGCCGGCTTACATAATCGGAGATCAGATATTTCCGGGGGCGATCGACGCGGAATCCCTCACCAGATTCGTAACGATCGAACGCAAAAATTCGAAAGATCCTATCGCTGCGAAAAGTGCCGTTGGCAATCGGTAACGGCCAATCTCGGGGTTGAACCGAATTTATTCGATATCCGGACGACAAGGTCAAGGAACGGGAACTGCCACCTAATGCAAGCTTACTTAGAGGAGAAAAACAATGAAGAAACGGTCAAAGTCTGAACGAACTCATCAAGGCGCATTTCGAACCATGGTCGCATTTCTCATGAGTCTGTCGTTATTACTTGGCCCTCTCGTTACATTAAGCCCGAAGGTTAGGGCTGAGAGTGTTCCAACGGCACAGGTCGCAGACGTAGATGCCGCGTTCTTTCACCGCGGTGAGAATGTTTCCTACTTTTTTAAGGGAAATCAATATTATCGTCTAACCGGAACAAATGTAGATGCTGGTTACCCGAAGGTTCTGCCTGGCGAATGGAGAGGCCTTCCGGCGTCATTTCACTCAGGTATTGACGCGGCGGTACAGGATCCAGCGTCGAATGATATTTTCTTCTTCAAAGGCAACGCGTACTCGGCTATAAATCCGGCTACTAAGACAGCTATCGCCGGATACGACAATGTTACGCTTCCCGGCGGTTGGCAGGGTTTGCCGGCGTATTTTCACAGCGGGATCGACGCGGCCCTCGATGATAACGGTTCCGTCATCTTGTACAAGGGTAACCGTCAGGCTGTCATGACGAATTATAGGTTCGTCAGCGAATCTGCCGTCCCGGCAGGTCTTTTGGCATCGGGCCCGCTAAGTGCGGCATTCAAATACTCTAACGGCAGAAATTACTTCTTCTCGGGCAGTAAGGTTTCGCGGGCGATCGGGTTTGATGTGGAGCCCAGATGGCCAAACGAGATCAGAAACGTCTGGATCGGAGTCGGTGGGGCCCAACAGATGGCAACCATCCCGCTCACGGCCCCCGTGGACCCGAACAGTACTAGAGTCACCGAGGTTTCCTTCGGTCCGCAGTCTGGGGAAAGAGGGCTATTCCGCCAAGTCGGCGACAGAACCTGGGAATTTCGACAGGGCGGAAGACCAAACGACAAGCTCGAGACCACTTGCACCGAATTGAGCAGGGGGGCGGATGTGCTCTTACTGTCATGTGCCAGTAACGCGTACCAATACGAGATAAATCTCACCAACCGAAATGTGACCAAAATCGTCGGGTCTCAGCGGACTTTCGCGGATCAAGTCCGAGCAACCGACACATTTCAAGTAATCGCTGACAATGATCTCAGGGATCCGTTCAGGCCGGGTGACATTCGGAAGATCATGGCCTGGATATCAAAGGAAACTTCAAACAGTAGGCTCGAGTATTGCTACAAGAATACAATTGGACGTGGGGTTGGAACTCCGCTTACCAATTGTCCGGCCGGAACGCAAAGAGACGGGCTCTTGTGTTATCCGAATTGCCGGGCAGGCTTTGCCGGCGTTGCTAACTATTGCTGGGGAGTTTGCCCGCAGGGTTTCAATGATATCGGAGCATTTTGTCAGAAGCCTACAGGTTACCCCCGGGCTGGGTTCGAATGGCAGCCTGGATATCCGCCTCTCCCCCAACCCGGAGCTTTTGAGGCGATGATGCGCGCATGCGAAAAGATCAACGGGACAGGCAACTGTGAAATAAGTCTTGCGGCCGCATATCCGAGGTGCAGGGCGGGATACAAAGGGCACCTCGGCGACTGCGCGCCGATATGCCCGGCGGGTTGGGATGACACCGGCACAGACTGTACAAAACCCAGTTACGAACGTACATCGGGCACGTCAATGATATGTGCACCGGGCCTTCAAGAGCAGGCAGGGCTTTGCTATCAAAATTGCTCACCTGGATATACGGCAGCCGGCCCGGTCTGCTGGCAGCAGTGCACCGGCGCTCAGAATTGGGAATGCGGAGGAATAGGCTGTTCTGCAAACGAGGGGGCGTGCGCAACCGCCATCTCAGATATGGTCCTGGCCCCCTTTAACCTGGTTGTCGGCCTCTTTTCTATGGGCCTTGGCAATAAGATAAAGTCAGCAGCGGATGCGGCAAAAAAAGCTGCGGATGCGGCAAAAAAAGCTGCGGATGCTGCAAAAGGCGCGACGGGCGGAGCCGGCGCAGTAAAGACAGGTCAAATGGCAGCGACAATGTTTCAGGATACGCCGAAATGGGCGAAGCTCTTTGAAGCTCTGAAAGACGTCAGTAATTACACGCAGGCGGCGAGTTTGGCATTGGATTCAGCAAATATCGGACAAGGGCTGCGGGGCGAGATCGAGCGATGGACCGAGGAGTATGAGGACAATTTTGCAGCGAACACATCCCCTGCGATCGAAAGCAGAATTCGCAGCCAGTTCGACTACAACACGCAAAGGTACATTAAGCGGTATTACGCACTGCATCATCTGGGATCGATCCTTGAGGCGGACGGCTGGAGGATCGGCAAACTCGTGATGACCGCGGGAGGCGTTGCGGCAGGTTTGGCCGGCGATCCCGGCTTTGTGGCAACCATTAATGCGTATTCTCAGCCGATGTGTCCGCCCGTTGGCGGAACTCCGTTCCCGAGGGTAACCCTGTTGAACTCGGGCACGGCCGCACCGCCTTCCGGAACAAAATGGGATCTGATCGCAGGAAACCTGTTACAAGTATCCGTAGCCAGCGACGGCGCGGCGTGGGGAGTTGATAGGGACGACAACATATATCAGTGGACAGGAAGGCTGCAGGGATATAGCGCTGCATCTACATGGGTGGGATTCCCGGGCAAACTTCGGCAGATCTCGGTAGGAAGTGATTATTTCGTTGTCGGAGCTAATGCCGCAGGTGAGGTCTACGCTTTTGCCGGTAACGGTTGGAGAAGCATTGCTGCCAGAGCTCCGATGAAGCAAGTATCGATCGGAAGTGACGGGAAGCTCTGGGGAGTGGATACATCAGACAATATCTATCGATGGGACACGATGTTTTATGGGACCAGAATCGGGCGTATTGGGGAATTTGTCGGGGAAGAAGTCGGCGGCATAGTTCAAATCCCCGGAAAGCTCAAACAAATATCCGTTGGCAATGCCGAACATATTTGGGGTGTCAATGCCGGCGGTGAGATCTTTCGGTGGAACGGAATGACGTGGATCAATGTCCCTGGCATCCTAAAGCAAGTCTCTGTCGGAAGTGACGGCAGCGTTTGGGGCGTGAATCCGGGTGACGAGATCTTTAGATGGACGGGCAGTTCCTGGGAAAAGATACTGGGAGGATTGAACAATATCTCGGTAGCGGATGGCGGTTTGGTTTGGGGAGTGAACCGGGACGGTCTGATCGTTTCCAGGTCATTCTACGCATCGGTGATTGAGTAAGGGCGCGCGCGGACGCCCTTTCGAACACAGGCGTCTATTGCAAAAAAAAAACCTGGCCGTTTCAGAGATAAAAGAACTCTCTCTGTATGTCTATGGGGCTTGGTGCAAGGCGGTGCATTTTGCTATCCGGCCTGTGGAAATGGAGGTATTGCGGGGATCCCGGAAGCTATGACGAATCAGACACAGGAATTCGTTTGAGTTAGATCCCTTGATCGCTCCTCAATTAAAAAGGCCTCGGCGATAAGCCGAGGCCTTTTGGTTTTGTCACATGGTTTCGAGGTAACGTTGAGCCCTTACTTGCGTGCGGGCTTCTGACATTACATTCCCATTCCCATGCCGACGACGAGGCCCGGGTTGTGGGCTTTGCCGCAACACCGGCGGATCTATGACTCCAGAAACCTCGCCGCACTGGATTGCGGCGGAGCTGAGAGATTCGCAAATAATAACTCTGCCCCGAATGTCTTCAGGATGAATTTCGATATTTTGAGCGCCCAGATCTGGCTTCGGCGTGCTTTGGGGAATCAGTCGTTGGCGGTGGATATTGATAACACTATGGGGAGAGCGGAGCCAACTTTCAGGCCTCGGCTTCAAGAACAAGATCTTTTTCGTCAAATACCTGATCCTTTAGCTCCATCAGAAGGTCGATAAGCTCGTCAAGGTCTGAACGATCCAGCGTGATGTACCCCGAATTTAAGCCTCCGCTATCTGGATCAGAATCGCCTACCAAAATATACAACTTCGCCTTCTCGTTTACGTAAGCTTCTAGTTCATTGCCGTTATCATCGGAAAATATCTTGCGAACTGGCATTATGAAAACCTCCGGGAAGAAAAATATAACAAGGTTCATTTGATTGGTCAAAAATAGGTCACCCGATTTAATCGAACAAGGTTTGTGACGCCAGAATCCTCGCCGTGCCGCCTTGCTGCGGACCCGAGGGAATCGCAGACTAACCCATGACCCACTTTCAATTCTGTGCAGACGCGAGTTTCAAAAGATTGTGTCATAATTGGGCTCCGAACGATCCGATAACTGCTTGGAGAACATACCATGAGTAGCGTCAGTCGCTTAACACTTTTTGCATTAATCACTGCGTTTGAAGATGACCTACGCAACGAAATACGTTCGACGCTTCTTCCTCAACGAGGTATAGAAGAGTTGGTTGGTCCGGAAATCTATTCGAAATGTTTGGACCGGTACAACAGGGATTTTGACGCAACACAGGCCTCTTCAGAGGCTCAACTGATTAACTATTTGGACTATGCCGAATCGGTCCAGATTTTAAACAAGAATAAATCGCTCCTTTCGAATTTATACTCCAACCACCTCACCTCAGTTACGCAGCAGTTGGATTCAATTACTCCAGTACGTAATCGAGTCATGCATACGCGCCCCCTATTATTCGATGATCTCGCCAAGACTCTTAATGTTGCCGCCTTGGTCCGGAATAAAATGCCCGAGTTCTGGAAGCAAACCGAAAAAGCCCTGAAGCGTTTGGAGGATAATCCAAGTTACGTTCTTGGCCTATCAATTCCGCCCACTGACCCCGAGGATTCCGGAGTCAGTCACAATCTTCCCTTGCCGGATTTCGATGAAACGGGATTCTTGGGACGCAAGCAACAGGTCGATGAGCTAATCAAGGCATGTAATGGCCCGTTTCCCGTAATCACCATTGTTGGCGAAGGTGGCATCGGAAAGACAGCGCTCGCGTTGCGAGTGGTCTACGAGATTGTCGATCAAAAGCAATCACCGTTTGATTATGTCGTTTGGACGAGTTCAAAAACTACAAAGATGACCGCGCAGGAAATCGTTCGGATCGAAGGAGCCATCGAAAGCTCTCTAGGATTGATACAGTCGGTCGCAAATGAATTAGGTGCGAAAGGTGATGTTTTTGATGAGACGAGCGAAATCCTTACGTATTTATCAGAATTTCGCATCTTGTTGATACTCGATAATCTGGAAACAGTGCTCGATGATCGAGTTCGACATTTTCTGCAAAATCTGCCGTCCGGAAGCAAAGTTCTCATAACTTCGAGAATTGGATTGGGAGCCCTCGAATACCGAATTCAGCTACACGAGATGAAGACAGACGAGTCAGTGCAGCTTCTAAGAGCCCTAGCTACAGCGCGCAATGTAGAACAATTAGTTAAAGTGCCGAACCGGCGACTTGAAACCTACTGTGAGCGGATGAAGAACAATCCTGGATTCATAAAATGGTTTATTTCTGCCGTACAGGCTGGCAAACGGCCGGAGGAGGTTCTTGCTAAACCCGACATGTTTCTCGACTTTTGTATGGCGAACGTTTATGACTATTTATCCCAAACTAGTCGAAGGATTCTAAAGTCGATGCAAACAATACCCGGTGAGCTTAGCCAAGCGGAACTGGCATTTTTGAGCAGCATTGATGATTTAGAATTGCAGAAGGGACTCCAAGAACTTATGACCACAAACATGGTCAACATGGTAAGTGTGCCAGTAGGATCTACCTACCAGTCAAGTTATGGGGTTTCGGATCTAGCAAGAGTTTACCTTGCTAAAAATCATCCTCCAAGTACTGAAGAATCGAAGGAGATCACAAAACTTAAGAACCAGCTTAACAGCATTAATGAGGATCTTAAACGTGAAGGACAACAAAACCCTTATTCCTTCTACAGCATTCACCGAACTTCAAAGAGCGAACTCATCGTCGCCAAGTACTTAATCGATGCATTAAATTTTAGCCGACGAAAAGAGTTTGATGAAGCTCACAAATCAATCGAGACCGCGAAAAGACTTTCGCCCGAGTACTACGAAGTGCATCGTGTGGAAGCAATCTTATTTGATGCTGTTGGAAATATTACAGCTGCGAGGAATTCTTATGAAGCCGCAATTGAACTTGAGCCTAACTCGGCACCGCTTCGCTTATGGTTCGCGCAGTTTCTCTTTAGGCAGCTTCAAGATTTTGACGAAGCCCGACGACAACTGGTGATTGCCGAGAGCCTCGAACCAAATCGTTTCATGATAACACTGGAGACTGCAAGGATCTCGCTTGTTTTGAAGGATTTTCCTATCGTAGACGAGCTTGTCACAAAACTTCAGGCATTTGAATCGACACTTCTCACAGTCGATCGGAGAAAGTACGTCGACTTCATGCTTCGGTATCTCAAGGATAAGGCTGAGGAAAGTTGCGACAACAGTGATGGTAATTCGGCCCTCGAATTTTTGCGCCGCATGTGTAAAACATACATAGATTGTCCGCGAAATCTCCACGATCAGAAAATGCGCGAAAAACTAAAACGCGCGCTCCCGACTGTGGTTGAATGTAAAAAACTCCTGCGCAAGGATGGTCACGTTCACCCGGACATTAATTCAATGTTAGAGTGGATAGGCAAAATCACGGGTGACAGGGTCGCCAGCTCCCAGCTTGACACCATTTCCGGTATATATAGTAAGCAAGAACGGTATCTTGAAGGGTATGTCAACAAAACGCTTACCGGTTTTGGCTTTATACGGGCTGATAACGGGAAAGAATATTTCTTTCATTTCTCCGAAGCGTCAAGATCAACAAGTAAGGAAGGAAAGAAGGTTAGATTTCAAATCGGGATCGATCCCAAAGGTCGCCCGTGCGCGGTTAACATTCGACCGATTTCCCGTTAAGGCTAAGTTGTTAAAACACTGAAAGGACCCGGGTTGCTGCCCGGGTCCTTTTCGTTTCTACACGGAGTTCTGCAAACGGGGCCGATTACATTCCCATGCCCATGCCGCCCATGCCGCCGCCCATGCCGCCCATACCATGGTCGCCGCCCTTTTCTTCAGGGGCGTCGGCGATCATGGCTTCGGTGGTGAGCATCAGGCCCGCGATCGAGGCTGCGTTCTGCAGAGCGTAGCGGGTGACCTTTGCGGGGTCGATGACACCGGCTGCGACGAGGTCTTCGAACTTCTCGGTCGCGGCGTTAAAGCCATAGGCTTCGCTGTCTTCCGATCGGATCTTCTCGACGACGACCGCGCCTTCTTTGCCAGCGTTGGCAACGATCTGACGGAGCGGTTCTTCGACAGCACGCTTGATGATGTTGACACCGATCTGTTCGTCGGCATCTTCGCCGGCGTCAAAGTTGTTGAGCACCTTCGATGCACGAACGAGCGTTACGCCGCCGCCGGCAACGATGCCTTCTTCGACCGCAGCACGGGTTGCGTGCATTGCGTCTTCAACACGAGCCTTCTTTTCCTTCATCTCGGTCTCGGTCGCCGCACCGACCTTTATGACGGCAACGCCGCCGACCAATTTAGCAAGACGCTCCTGGAGCTTCTCGCGGTCATAGTCGCTGCTGGTCTCTTCGATCTGCGTGCGGATGGTCTTGACGCGGCCGTCGATGGCCTCGCCCGAACCGCCGCCTTCGACGATGGTGGTGTTTTCCTTGTCGATCGTGATCTTCTTGGCTTTGCCGAGATCTTCGATCGTCACGCCTTCAAGCTTGATGCCGAGGTCTTCGCTGATGACCTTGCCGCCCGTCAGGATGGCGATGTCTTCGAGCATTGCCTTGCGGCGGTCGCCAAAGCCCGGTGCCTTGACCGCCGCGACGTTCAATGTGCCGCGGAGCTTGTTGACAACGAGCGTCGCAAGAGCTTCGCCTTCGACGTCTTCGGCGATGATGAGCAGCGGACGGCCCATTTTAGCAACCTGTTCGAGGATCGGCAGAAGGTCGCGCATGTTCGAGATCTTCTTCTCGTTGATGAGGATGAAGGGCTCGTCAAGCGAGGCTTCCATCCGGTCAGGATCGGTAACGAAGTAAGGCGAAAGGTAGCCGCGGTCAAACTGCATACCTTCGACGACCTCGAGGCTCGTGTCCATCGTCTTCGATTCTTCGACCGTGATGACACCGTCTTTGCCGACCTTGTCCATCGCCTCGGCGATGATCGTTCCGATCGTCTTGTCGCCATTTGCCGAAACCGTTCCGACCTGTGCGATCATCTCGCCCGAAACCGGCTTCGAGAGACGGCCGATCTCAGCGACGACCTCGGTCACTGCCTTATCGATGCCGCGCTTGAGAGCCATCGGATTTGCACCGGCGGCAACCGTGCGGACGCCTTCTTTGAAGATCGCCTGTGCAAGAACGGTTGCGGTCGTCGTGCCGTCACCGGCGACGTCCGAGGTCTTGCTGGCCACTTCGCGGACCATCTGAGCACCCATGTTCTCGAGCGAATCTTTCAATTCGATCTCTTTTGCGACCGTTACGCCGTCCTTGGTGATGGTCGGCGAGCCAAACTTCTTGTCGATGACGACGTTGCGGCCTTTCGGGCCAAGCGTCACCTTTACAGCGTCAGCGAGCTGATTTACACCGCGTAGAATCGCGGAACGTGATTCTTCTCCATGAATAACTTGTTTTGCCATGATATAGATTTTCTCCTCGTAAGAGTTACGCCTTCAGGCGCGAAATAATTGTGAATTCGATATGTGTAAGGTCATGCGCGAACGCCTAACGCTTACTACGCAGCAGCTCCAGCACGGTTGATGATGCCGAGGATCTCGTCTTCGCGCATGATGATGAACTCTTCACCGTCAAGCTTGATCTCAGAACCGCTGTATTTCCCGAAAAGCACACGGTCGCCGGCTTTGACGTCGAGCGTCTGACGGCTGCCGTCTTCTTTATACTTGCCTTCGCCGGCAGCGATGACCTCGCCTTCCTGCGGCTTTTCTTTTGCAGTGTCAGGAATGAAGAGCCCGCCAGCCGTCTGGTTGACGTTGTCTTCGATCCGCCTGATGATCACGCGGTCGTGTAAAGGTTTGATGTTTGTAGCCATTTGTTTCGTACTCCTTCCAAAATTGAAATTAACGGATTAAGATAACAGCTTGGCCGAACGCAATAGTAACGGAATTAGCACTCGGCCGTTGTGACTGCTAATTTACTAAACGCGGTTAAACTTGTCAAGGGTTTATTTGAAGATTCAGAAAATATGAGTGTGATGCTGTCAAGTCTGGCGTTTGTTTATCTTTGAAATGAGAGCGGATGCGTTGTGGATTCTCAAGCGTCTTGAGAACTGGAGAATCGATGAACGTTTAGACGCATTATTCCTGGATAAGGCACATCCGGATTAAAGGCCTCAAGATGAATTTCTTTGATCTTTCGGCCCTCGACGGACAAAAATTCAATGAGAGTTTTGGCAAGAGAATTACGCATTCTGGAATGTGATCATGTTAATTTCCGAGATAAACATTTACCCGATCAAATCGCTTAAGGGGATCTTGCTGCAAAGCTCGGTTGTCGAGAAACGTGGGTTGCAGTTCGATCGGCGGTGGATGCTGACAGATCCGGACGGCATGTTTTTTACTCAACGCGCGGTCCCGAAAATGGCTGTTTTGTCGGTCGAGGTCGAAAGCGGAGGGTTGCGGGTTTCGAGTCCGGAAGAGGGTTCGGTCTCGATCCCGTTCGAGCCCGACCGCGGGAAGTATCAGAATGTGACGGTCTGGCAAAGTGATGTAGCCGGTGAAGTATACGTCGGGGAGGTGAGCGAATGGTTCAGCGACGTTCTGGGTCGAAAATGCCAGCTTGTGCGGATGCCGGACAAATCCTATCGGCACGTTAGCAAACCGTTTGACACCGGCGATGACATCGTCAGCTTTGCGGACGGCTATCCGCTGCTGCTTCTCGGGGAGGCGTCGGTCGGAGAACTGAACGAACGGCTGCATGACCGATATCATGATGAGGAATACGGCGAAAAGCTGCCGCTGCCGATGAACCGTTTTCGTCCGAATGTGGTCGTAAACGGCAGCGAACCATTCGAAGAAGACCGTTGGGCAAGGATCAAGATCGGCGAAGCAATTTTTCGCGTCGTAAAACCGTGTGCACGTTGCGTGATGACGACGGTCGACCAATCCCGCGGGCAATTTGACGGCAAAGAGCCGTTAAAAACGCTCGCCGGATTTAGGATGGCGAAGGACGCGTTTCCCGATACATTCGAGGCATTTGGGCACACCGAGACGAGTGTGCTCTTTGGCGAGAATCTGATACCGGAGAATCCTGGAGTCGTTTTGAGAACAGGCGACCCGATCGAGGTGCTTGAAACTCGTCGTTAGGGTTTGCCTTTCGCAGTTCGTTTGGACTTTGAGCCCGGCTTTCTTCCGTTCGATCGTCTGGACGCGATCTTCTTCGGCGCCGACGCGGCTTTATAGTCAGCAACACGTTTCGACAACGTGTTTCGGTGTATGCCCAAAAGATCGGCGGTGTTCGAGAGATGTTCCCGGTTTCGCTCAAGCGCTTTTTGAATGTATATCTTTTCGAATTCGTCGATCGCCTCGCCGAGCAGAATGCGGCCGTCGAGCATTTCGTCGATCAGGTTTTCCATCAAGTCTCGCATTCTCAGATCCGTAGAAAACGATCAATCGTTCCGTAGTTCCTCGCCGGTGAGCAATTGGAAAGCTTTCAAGTAGCGCTTTGACGTCGCATCGGCAACTTCCGGCGGCAACGCCGGCGCAGGCGGCGTCTTGCCCCAGTCCAACGTTTCCAGATATTCACGAACGAACTGTTTGTCGAACGACGGCTGCGGATGTCCGGGCTCATAGCTCGCGGCGTCCCAAAATCGGGACGAGTCGGGCGTTAAAACCTCGTCGATGAGCAGTATGTTGCCGTCCTTGTCCATGCCGAACTCGAACTTGGTATCGGCGATGATGATCCCCCGGCCGAGCGCATATTCGCTGGCCTCAGTATAGATCTGCTTTGAGATCGTCTTGAGTTCGACCGCGGTGTCGTGCCCAACGATCTTAACGAACTCGAGCTGGCTGATATTATCGTCGTGGCCCGAGGCTGCCTTGGTTGCCGGCGTAAAGATCGGTTTGTGAAGCTGATCGCAATGCTTGAGACCGGGCGGCAATTCACGGCCGCAAACCATTCCGGTCGCTTTGTAGTCTTTCCAACCCGAACCTTCGAGATAACCGCGGACGACGCATTCGACCGGAAAGACCTCGGTCCGCCGGACGAGCATCGACCTTCCGCGAAGTTCGGGGTGCTCTTTGACGACGTTCGGCATTTGGTCGAAGTCGGCCGTGATCAGATGATTGGGAACGATATGCCGGAGGCGTTCGAACCAGAACGCCGACAAAGCCGTAAGCACGGCGCCTTTGTGCCTGATCGGGGTCGGCAATATGCAGTCGAAGGCAGAGATCCGATCGGTCGCTACAAGCAAAAGAGTCTCTTTGTCGATCTCGTAAACGTCACGAACCTTTCCTCTATGGACCAATGGTAAACCGGTAAATGTTGAATCAGAAAGTGTCGATGCTGCTGACATAAACTATAGCGGCGAAGCGAAAGCAATTACTTTATTACGAATGTCCGAATTGGTAAAGGCGGGGTGAATCCGAAACCAAGCACGAACACGAAAAAAGTCGACGGAGATCCGCAAGGGCAAAAGTTCTGGCAACGGGATGACCGATGTGCAACAATAAAAAACTTGTGCGACCGGCGTCCCCATGGCCGCCGGATGCCGGTCGATCGTCGAACGAAAAAGCGGGCTTCTATTAAGTACTCCGAATAGAAAAATACGCAGAACAGTTTGATCATATGCTGGAAAATATGGCGGTAGGTTCGGTCTGTCCGAACTTCACGCTGAAGGACAATTCGGGGGAAGACTGGCGTCTTGATGAGCACGCCGGCAGTGTCGTTGTCCTCCTATTTTATCCGGGGAATGAAACGATGGTCTGCACGAAACAGCTTTGCTCTCTTCGAGACCATTGGGAAAAATATCTTGATACAAAAGCAGACATCGTCGGCATCTCGCCGGCCGATCCCGAGAACCACGATGTGTTTGCGAGAAAGTACCGCCTCCCGATACCTTTGCTTGCGGATCCTGAACGGGTCGTGACGCGAAGACTCGCAAAACACTGGTTCTATCCGATAAGCTTCACACGTGCGATCGTGGTCGTCGATGCGAAAGGCATAATTCGCGAACGCGAAATAATGCTGAGGGCTTTTCGGCCCGAAGATGAGAGTTTGATCACGGCGATCTATGCAGCGCGCGGCGACGCGGCAGTCGAGAAATATTCGCAGATGCGTGCGCAAATAAGAACGATACTGCTTCGTTAGATCGCTGAACGAGATCACCGAAAATCGACGATGAATGACGCGAGCTGCCGGCTCGCTTTTTTTTGGCTTTGGGTCGTATTATGATTAAACAATGCAATTCCGTCTCATAAGTGAAAACACACCAAAGGGTGATCAGCCTGAGGCGATCAGGCAACTGGTCGAGGGAATCAACACCGGCGTCAAGGATCAGGTCCTGTTGGGGATAACCGGCAGTGGAAAAACGTTTACGATCGCCAATCTGATCAACGAGACCCAGCGGCCGACGCTCGTACTGGCTCACAACAAAACGCTCGCGGCGCAGTTATATCAGGAGTTCAAATCGTTCTTTCCTGACAATGCGGTCGAGTATTTCGTTTCTTACTACGATTATTACCAGCCGGAAGCCTACGTTCCGGCCTCGGACCTCTACATCGAAAAAGAAGCCACGATAAATGATGAGATCGACCGGCTGCGACTCTCGGCAACGCGGGCGCTCTTTGAAAGACGAGACGTCATTGTCGTCGCATCGGTATCGTGTATTTACGGACTCGGTGATCCGGACGCATATTTCGGAATGTTGATGTTCATCGAACCCGGAATGCAGCTAAAACGCGAGGACTTTCTGCAGAAGTTGGTCGAGCTGCAATATGAACGAGTAAATGTCGACTTTGACCGCGGTAATTTCAGGGTACGCGGCGATGTGGTCGAGATCTATCCGAGCTATCAGGATCAGGCCTACCGGGTTGAGTTCTGGGGCGACGAGATCGATTCGATCTCGACCATCGACCCGCTTCTCGGCGAAGTCCTTTTTAAGCACGAATCGCGGCTGCCGATATACCCAAAAACGCACTACGTGATGTCGAAGCAAACGATAAAGCAAGCCGTAAAGACGATCCGCGCCGAGCTCGACGAGCATGAAAAGCACCTTGTCTCAGAAGGCAAGGTGGTCGAGGCACAACGGCTCCATCAGCGGACGATGTATGACCTTGAGATGATAAAGGAAATGGGTTTTTGCCGCGGCATCGAAAACTATTCGCGCCACCTGACCGGAAAGAGACCAGGTGAGCCGCCGCCTACATTGCTCGATTATCTTCCGGAAAATGCCTTGATGGTCATCGACGAATCGCATCAAACCATCCCCCAGGTCGGAGCGATGTTCAAGGGCGACCAATCGCGCAAAGGTACACTCGTCGAATACGGGTTTCGTCTGCCTTCGGCAAAGGACAACAGGCCTTTGAACTTTCAGGAATTTGAAGCTCGTATCGGCCAAACGATCTATGTCTCGGCCACGCCGGGGCCGTACGAACTGCAGAAAACGCAAGGCGAAGTCATCGAGCAGATCATCCGGCCGACAGGATTGCTAGATCCGGTCGTCGAGGTGCGTCCGGTAAAAGGACAGATCGACGACCTATTGGAAGAATGCCGATTGCGAGCCGAGCGGAACGAGCGCGTTCTGGTCACGACCCTGACTAAACGAATGGCCGAGAATCTGAGCGAATATTTCGCAGAGGTCGGTGTAAAGGTCTCGTACCTGCACAGCGATATTCACACGCTTGAACGGATCAAGATACTACGGGACCTTCGCCGCGGAGAATACGATGTGTTGGTCGGGATCAACTTGCTTCGCGAGGGCTTGGATCTGCCAGAGGTTTCGCTTGTGGCAATACTCGACGCCGATAAAGAAGGATTTCTTCGATCAGAGCGTTCGCTGATACAGACGATGGGCCGTGCCGCACGTAACGCCGAAGGCAAGGCAATACTCTACGCCGATAAGATCACTAACTCGATGGAAAATGCGATCGGCGAGACCCAGCGGCGACGTGCGATCCAGGAACAATACAACATCGATCATGGCATCACGCCGACGACGATCGTGAAGTCGATCGACGCAACCTTGGTGACCGCGTATGAGGCCGACTACTTCAAGATACCTCTTGATCTCGATGCGTTCGACGAATATTCACCGAAACAACTGAAAGAGACCATGGCTCAGCTCGAGGCTGATATGCGCGAGGCTGCGAAAGAAATGAAATTCGAACGTGCCGCCGAGCTTCGGGACAAACTAAAATACCTTCGCGAAAGGGAATTGGTCGTTCGGTAAAGCTGGTTTACGCGACAAGTCCTGATTATGCGGATTTTGATGGATTCGGTAGAATCAAACTGAAAGTCCGCATCGTATGCAAGTCAAAACCCAAGTAGAGGATATTCAAAACTATCTGACCGACGCCAGCAACATGCCGGGTGGCCATGCGATGCGCCTGTTCATTCCCGAAACGGCTGCTGAGGTCGCGGATACCCTGCGCGAGGCGAATGAACAAGGAACGGCGGTGACGGTCTCAGGTGCGCGGACTGGGACGGTCGGCGGTGCGATACCATTCGGCGGATGGGTCATTTCCCTGGAAAAATTGAACAAGATACTATCGATCGACAAAGAGAATCTTCGGGCCGTCGTCCAGCCGGGAGTCGTTCTCGCAGATCTGCAAAAGGCGGTCGAGGCTGAAGGTTTATTCTATCCGCCCGACCCGACCGAATGGAGCTGTCAGATCGGCGGTACGGTCGCGACAAATGCCTCCGGCGCAAGAAGCTTTAAATATGGCGCGACACGTGAGTTCGTCACAGGGCTGACGGTTGTCCTGCCCGACGGTGATTTGCTGAAACTTAAACGCGGGGTCGTATTTGCCGGGGCCGACGACCGATTGCAGCTAACCACCGATTCGGGGCGGACAATAGACGCCCGCGTCCCGACATATCGACGGCCGGCGGTCCGAAAGAACGTCTCTGGCTATTTCAACCAGCAGCCTCTCGATGCCATCGACCTGTTCATCGGCAGCGAGGGAACGCTTGGAGTGATGACCGAGATCGAGCTGCGGCTTTTGTCTAAACCGGAAGGCTTCTTTTCAGGCATCGTGTTTTTTGAGCGACACAGCGATCTGCTGGCGTTCGTAGATGAGGTGAAGGCCGCATCGTTCCGATCATCTGCCGGTCCGGGCGTCGGCCGTCCGTCCTATCCAGGAGGCGAATCGATCTCGGCAACATTGATCGAGTATTTTGATGACCGTGCACTGAAGTTCGTTCACGAAAAGTTTCCCGAAACTCCATCCGACGCCGCCGGAGCGGTCTTTTTCGAGCAGGAAACGAGCGCCGGGAACGAAGATCAGCTTCTCGAAGCGTGGAATGAGTCGCTCGAGCGCCACAATGCAGATCTGGAACGTTCTTGGTTTACGACCACAGATCAAGACCGCGAGAAGATGCGTGCGTTTCGCCACGCATTGCCGGTTTCTGTGAACGAACGCGTCGTCCGCAATAAACAGAAAAAGATCGGAACGGATATGGCCGTCCCGGACGAGAATTTTGCCCACTTTCTTAAATACCAAAAGGAAATGCTCGATGCGAGCGGTATCGAATACGTCATCTTCGGCCACATCGGCGATTGCCACCTGCATGCCAATCTCTTGCCGAAGGATGAGGGCGAAGCGATTAAGGCGCGTCACATTTACGGTCGCTTTGTTGCGCAGGCAGTGATGGTCGGCGGTACGGTCTCAGCCGAACATGGGATCGGCAAGCTCAAATCGAAGTATCTTTATGTGATGATGGGCGAGCGCTATCTGAACGAAATGGCTGAGCTCAAGAAGGCGTTCGACCCGAAGGGTATCCTCGGCCGCGGGAATATGTTCGACGGAAAATATCTATGATAAAAGCGATCTTGATGGACTGGAACGGCGTCGTCATCAACGACGAACAGATACAATGTGAAGCATACCGCGAGGTGATGGGGCCCTACGGCATCGAATTGACCGACGAGGCGTATTACGCCCGAATGGGTATGAACGACCGGGCATTCGTAAAGTCGGTTTTCGATGAGGCCGGAAAGCCGATCGACGATAGCGAACTTCGATCGGTGCTTGATGCAAAGACGGCAAAATGGCGCGAATCGGTTTCCGGCGACGTCCCGATTTTTGACGGCGTTGAGAATTTTGTCAAGAAATCGTCAAAGGAACTTGCACTTGGGGTCGTCAGTATGGCGAAGCGCGAAGAGATCGACCATGTATTGAACCTGACCGGCCTCCGGCCCTATTTCTCGGTGATTCTCAGCGCCGAAGACATTGCGACACACAAGCCCGACCCTGAATGTTATCGCGAAGGATTTCGACAGATCGACCTTCATCGGATAGCACAGTTACACCTGCCGATGGTCCACGCAGATTGTCTCGTGATAGAAGACTCGCCGCAGGGAGTTCAAGCGGGAAAGGCCGCTGATCTTCCGGTTCTTGGTGTAACCAACACGGTCTCGGCCGACGTCCTGCGTACGGCCGGTGCCGACGCCACAGCCGTCAGGCTCGATGATTGGATGCCCGAATCACTCCGAAGGGTCTTTGCTTAGCCGTTTTCTGGTTAAGGCGTTGATGTATCGCGGATAATTCGACCGCAGTTAACTAGTTTGCGAATTAATTAGCCGAAGTGTATTTGCTCCGGGTCGATCAAAGAATCTCAACAATATGAGCGAACATTTTATTTCACGCGAAGACGCTCGCGGTGACCTTCTTTCATGCGCAGCTTACCTGGCGGAAGAGATCGGCGGGAGTGATGACCGAGCCGAAGCGATAGCTGCAGTGATCCCGCATTATCTGGCGAAAGGTGAGGTCGATCTGGCCGCCGAGCTTTCGAATTCGGTCGATGATCCTTTCGTCCGCGACCGATTGCTGATCGCCGTTGCCGCAAAGTGTGCCGAGCTGGACGATGACGAATACGCTCTGCAACTGGCCGAGGCGATCGAAGAATACGGACTACAGTCACAGGCCCGCGAAGCCATTGCGTTGACCAAAGCTGAGAAAGGCGATCTTGCGGGCGCTCGTGCGGTCGCAGACTCGGTGATCCACCCGGATCACGCCTTAGGCGGCATCGCGGTCAAGCAGGCTGAGCGCGGCGATGAGGCCGCAGCACTGGAGACCATCTCCGAGATCGATTACCCGGGCTCCGCCGCAATTGCCTTGCTTGCTATAACTTCGATGAAGGTCGAAAAAGGTGAGAATGAAAAGGCGGTGGAATATCTTGAGACTGCCTGTTCGCTCGCGCTTGAGATCGAACACGACGAAGAAAAGATCAGGACGCTGATCGACATCGGCAATCTTTACTTCGATGCGAAACGCGGAGACCGTGCGATCGAGACTCTCGACCGTGCCCGCGAGTTTGCTGAAGAACTCGACAATGTTCACCGCGACAATCTGCTCGCGGCCGCCGCACACGGTTTCATACGGGCCGGAAGCGTGGAACTTGCCGACCGGACGCTCGATGCGGTCGCAGATAAGACTCAGATCGCGACGGCATTACTGGGTTTCGCGCGGGAATATTGGCGGCGCGATGAGCACGACGATGCGTTCGAAGCTCTTGATGAAGCCTACGAGGTTCTGCGGTCGCAGCGTGAGACCGAAACACGCGACAGCAAGCTGCGATACGGACTGTTTGGATCGATCGCGGCACAATTTGCCGGATTTGAACGCGGCGAACGCGGGATCGAGATCGCCGAAGGGATAGAGGACGCCGACCAGGCGAAGGCCGCGTTATCGCAGATAGCGCAGATCATGACGAGTCAAGGCAATGGCGAACTTGCACGCCACGCCCTGAATTCGATAGAGGATGAGACGGCCCGAACTTTCGCACTTATCGGAATGAGCGACGCTGCTGCAAGAGAGGGCTCGAAGGACGAATCATTGTCACTGCTGAGAGAGGCGGTTGACGGGGGCGATACGGTCAGCCAGAGTTCGTCAAGGGCGATGGCGTTCTCTGAGATCGCCAGCAGGCTGATAGACCTCGGCGAAGCGGATGAAGCACGAAAGCTGGCGTCGGCGAACCTCGAGAATATTGCTGAGATCAAGAGCGAGAGTGCAAAGGTCGTAGCACTCGCGAGCCTGTCCAACGTTTTCGCCAGTGCAGGGATCGCAGTCAGCGAGGAGCAAAGCGAAATACTGCGGTCAATATTAATGAAGAATATTCTCTGATCACAGGTCGGAAGCGATCAGATCATCGAAGGTTTCTCGGCGGCGAACTAGCTCGGGTTCGCCGTTTTCTTTTATCAGGACGACCGGCGGCAGGAATCGTCCATTGTACTGCGACGCCTGCGCGAGTGAATACGCTCCGCAATTGAGAAGAGCGAGGAGGTCGCCGGGTTTCATATCGGCGGGCAGCAGACGGTGTTCGGGGAGACGGCCGTGGCCTTCGTGGTCGAAGTAGACATCGCCTCCGTCGCACAGCGGGCCCGCGAGTTTGTACGGTGTGTCGTGCGCGTCACCGGCTCGCTCGGCTGATATCAGATGGTAGTACCACTTATAGGTTTCCATCGAGAGCAGAATGTTGAAACCGGCGTCGGTGAGAAGCCAGGTATCATTTGCGATCTGCGATTTCCGATTTGCGATTTCAGATTGCTCGACGGGACGCTCTTTTTTGTTTCTGACTGACGTTAAACAAATGCCGGCGTCGGCGATGATCGACCGGCCTGGTTCGAGGAGAAGGGTCAGGTCGTCGAAGAGATGTGACGATCCGCAATCGGCTGCGAACTGCCTTGCTTCGGTCCACGCCTGCCCAACTGCATCTGCGGGTTCGAAATCGGCCGAGAACATCTCATGCTGTTCGGCGGGAAATTGCGATGCACCAGAACCGTCGCGGAGATAGTTGACCGGAAATCCGCCGCCGAGATTGATGTGCTTTAGCGTGATGCCGGTTGCGTCGAAAATACGCATCATCGAGTCGGTCAGCATTCGAAACGCATCGACGTAGGCTTGCGATTCGGGAAGCTGCGAGCCGATGTGCAGGTGAATGCCGTTGAGATTTACGTGCGGCGATCCTTTGTATTGTGCAAACGCTGTGAAAGCCTCGTCCGGCATCATCCCGAACTTCGACGTGACGAGAGCGGTCTGCAATCCGCTGTGCGTTCCGGTCTTGATCTCGGGCACAAGGCGGAGACTGACGTTCGCCGGCTTTCCGATCCGTTTCGCGGTTTCCTCGATAAGTGAAAGCTCGTAAAGAGAATCGACCTGGATCGCGTAAACGTCGTTCGAGATGGCGAGTTCGAGTTCCCAGATCTCTTTGCTGTTGCCGTTATAGTTGATCTGCTCGCCGTTGAAGCCGACCTTCAACGCCTTCCACAACTCGCCGCCCGAGTTGACCTCGATGTCCGAACCCGCGTCTTTTACCGCCCGCAGGATGCCGAGCGTGGACATCGCCTTCGCCGCGTAGCAAAGCTTCAGCGGACGGTCGATAACCGATGCCACTTTCTTTAGCCGCTCGACGTTGTGTCGGATGCGATTCTCGCTGTAGATGAACAGCGGCGTGCCGTGCTCGCGGGCGAGCTCGACGGCATCGACGCCGTCGATGTTGAGACGGTTGTTTTGAATTTCTAAGAAGTGGGGAATCACCCAAGCGTGGCTCATGAGAAGGATCGGGAGAAGTTGATCTCGACTGGTCCCGCGACAACCGGAATTACGTAGGGATATTGTTCGCAGCAAACGAGGTTATCAGCCGTTTCTGAAAATCTGTAGATAAGGGTCACATAGCGGGCAGACTGACTATCGCTTACCTCGAATCGGCTCTTCATTGCGGCATCCTCGGATGCTCGTCTATGTAGCGGATGTCCAGACAATACTCGCGCGGTCGCGACCGTCCCGTCCATATTCACAGTTGCTTGAACGACCACGTCGCCGAAAGCCCTAATCGCTCGGGCCGCTGGGGGAAACGGTGGCCTTGGAATCGAGATCGCTTTTGGTCCGATGAGGCTCAACCCCGTTCCCCTCGGATGCAGTCCCGGAAGAGAGATCGGCAGTTTGCCGATGATCGGCTGCAGGCCGAGGATGGCGCGGCCGGCGGCTCGGCCGAGGCTCGGCATATCGCCGTATGCGACAAGGTTCGTTTTCATCTCGGGGAACGACATCAGGATGTACGGGTTGCCGAAGCTGATGCCGATGACGCGTTTGTTGGCGGCGAGGGCTTCGCGGAGGATGGCGGCGCCGTTTTCGGGAATCCCTACGCTGTTCCTTGCACCGGACCGCACGCGACCATAGAGACCGACTACAACCGTGTCCGCTTCATTCACCGCTTTTCTCGCGGCATCCACCTGTGCCTGCAGCGAGTTCTCTTGCAGGTACGCTTGAGTAAATCTGAGCCCGTTTGAGCGCAGCGTGCTCGCCAGCGGATTCATCACCGCGCCGCCGTCAAAGCCGTTCGAAATGCCGAGCACGGCGATCTTTTTCGACCGGTCGAGCGGCAGGTCGCCCTCGCCTTGGCGGACGAGGGTAATGGCGGCATTTGCGATCTCGTCGGAGAGCTGTGTGACGTCGGGCGAAGAAACGATGCGGTCGATCTGATCGATCGGCGTGAAGCGATCTTTGAATAGTCCGAGTTCGTGCTTCCATGCGATCTGGCGGGTAACGGACTCGTCCAGGCGAGCCATTGGAATTCGACCGCTTGCGACGGCCGCTCTCAATCCCCGAAGCATCGCATCTACGTCTTCCGGCTTCTCGAGAATATCCGTACCCGCGAGAAAAGCCCGGACGCCGGCTTCTTCCTGCGTAAAATAAAGCGTCAGGCCGCTCATCGACATCGCGTCAGAAACGATCAGGCCCTTAAAGCCCATCTCCTTGCGGAGGATGTCGGTCTGCACTTTTGCCGATAGCGTCGCCGGAATGTACGCTTTCTCCGAGACGATCTCGGCTCCGGCTTCGGCATCGCCGCCGCGATAATCCTTCAATGGGCGGATCTCTTCGCCGTCGATCTGCGGAAGAGCTATATGGGCGACCATTATCGAGCCGATCCCGGCGTCTACGGCACGCTTGAAAGGAACGAGTTCAAGCGAATCAAAGCGTGAACGAGGTAGATCGATGATCGGAAGGCCGCGGTGCGAATCTACATTTGTGTCGCCGTGGCCGGGGAAATGCTTGGCGGTGGCGATGACCTTTTGCGATTGGATTCCCTCGGCGAATGCGACTCCGAATCTCGCGACGTCTTCGGGATCTTCGCCAAAGCTGCGGACATTGATCACGGGATTCGCGGCATTGTTATTCACGTCGAGCACGGGAGCATACACATGCTGTATGCCGATCGCACGAGCTTCGCGGCCCGTGACGACGCCCATCCGGCGAGCGAATTCGGGATTGCCAGTCGCGGTGACCGCCATCGCCCACGGAAAGTTCGTCGCGTCCTCGAACCGCATCCCGATGCCAGTCTCAGCGTCGAGCGACATCAGCAGGGGATATTTCGCCGCTTCCTGCATTCGGTTAGCGATATGTGTCGTTTCGTAGATCGGGGCTCCGAAAAATATGATGCCGCCGATCTTGTTTTCCGTCACGTGACGCCGAAGATCTTTGAAAAACCAGCTCTCCTGGTTAGCAAACCGGGCGTTTATGCCGACATGCACGAGCTGTCCGACCTTTTCCTCGACGGTCATTTTCTTCACGGTCTTTTCAGCAAATGCCCAAGCCTTTTTCGACGGCTCAAAGCGCGAACGCGGGTCTCGGAACCCGGAACGCGGATTCGCCGCTGCCATGCCTGAAAGCAGATGAGAAAAGATCGAAACTGCAATTGCGATGCTAAGAAGCTTTTTCATTATTTCGAATTACCAATGTCGTTATGAATGCGACAATTATCGTGATCGAGCTGCCGATCAGTGCGTACCATGGCCACGCGATGACCGGGCCGGGAACAAAACCATTAGATGCGAGAAGGACATACGTCATTACAAGAATGCTGATCAACATTCCGGTCAATGCGTGAATCTCGCGTGCTTTCTTGAGGAACGTACCTACCAGAAAGACACCGAGTATCGGGCCATTGATGAGCGATGCGACCGCCAGGGCCATGCTAAGTGCTGAACTGTTTGCATCCTTGAGCCCGACCGCGATCGCGATCTGAACGATACCGACCACGACCGTCAGAATGCCGGCGATCCGCATCAACTGCTTGTCCGATTTGTCCTTTGCGAATGGCTTATAAAGGTCGTTGACCGCTGTCGAGGCGATTGAATTGAGCGACGACGAGAGCGCGGCTGCAAAGATAGCCGCAACGACCAGGCCCGAAAGGCCCGTCGGCATATGCTGGGTGATAAAGTTCGGGAAGACCTTATCACCGCCCGTAAAGGGGAAATTCGCGCTCGAAGTACGTGCAAATGCAGCATCCGTAAAGCACCGCGAGGCCATATCAGGATTCAATTTTGCGCATGCTTCTGCAAAATTCTGGTAAAGGGGATCGCCATACGGGGCGAAGAACGCGAATAGCAGAACACCGATGAAAAGAAAGCCAATGAATTGACCGAGGACGACGGCACCCGAGGTCATCAACGCCGCGATCGCGGCGCTCGGCTTATTTGTGCACAGATATCGCTGAACGAGGAACTGATCTGTCCCGTGGGTGGACATCGTCAGGAAACACCCGCCGAGAACGCCGCCCCAAAAGGTATAGGTCTTGGCAAAATCGAGATTGAGATCAAAAAGTGAGAACTTATCGTATTGTCTGCCGAGCTCGATCGCTCCGCCAATGCCGCCGTCGATGCTGTTGATCAGGACGACAGCCGCAGCGATCGCGCCACCAACATAGATAACGAGCTGGACGACCTCGATCCAAATGACGGCCTCTATGCCGCCGTAGAACGTGAAAACGATCATCACGATGCCGAGGATCAGGATCGAACCAACGATGACATATGCCGGATCTGTATTGGGGTTAAATGCAGTGTAAACGGCGGCGAGAACGATAGCCGTCAACAATAAGCGGATCCCGTCAGCAATGTTTCGCATTACGACGAAAAGGCCCGATGCGAGCATTTTGACCTTGCCGCCAAAACGATCGCCAAGCAGTTGATAGACCGTCTGCAGTTCGCCCCTGAAATACAGCGGAATAAAAACGAGCGAAATGACGACCCTGCCGAGAAGATAGCCGAAGACAAGCTGCAGGAATTGAAAATTACCGCCGCGTGCGAACGCGATGCCCGGAACTGAAATAAATGTGATCGTGCTGGTCTCGGTCGCGACGATCGACATCGCGATCGCCCACCACGGCACGTTGCGGTCGCCGACGAAGTAATCCTCGGTCGTTTCCTGCTTGCCGGCATACCAGATGCCAAAGCCCGTGATGCCGATCAGATAGCCGAATATTATGATGAGGTCGAGTGTTTGCATCGAATTCTATCTGCAGCTATCTGCGGGCGTAATACATTCCGATATTCTTTAGCCTGCCGATTTGGTGGCCTTCGAGCCAGGGAAACTCTTCGGCGGCGATCCGTGTGATATCAGTTTCCGATATTTCGCCGCGTTCTTCCATTTCGGCTAATTCGTAAATTCTACTTTCAGCGGTCTTTGCGATCGACTCTGCGTCACTGATCTCACCATCGGTAAGGCCGGGAAACTTTGCCTTCATCCGCTCATCGATCGGCTTGCGGAAATTCTCGCCCCACTCAGTGGCCAACTCGAGAGCGGCATTTAATATTTCAGCATCGGGTTCTTTCATCAGAACGGATAAATTCGTGCCCATGTTCGGAACCAGAACGAGTCAAGTTTATCGGTTACGCCTTTGGCTTCCGCTTTCGACTTTTCATCCTTCATTTCAATAACGTGCTGGAAATTGCAACTATCTACCACGCCGTCCTTGTCCGCAAAGATAACCAACTCCTGGCCCTTCGAAGGAACAAAAAAGCGCGTCGGGCAATCGCACGATGGGTTTATGTAGAGTGAAATGGTTCCCGATCGCTGACCCTTCCAGCTTTTCTCGATACTGAAAGTTGCCTTTTCTAAAGTGGCGTCGGGTTTCCATTTCTCCGATAGCCATGTCGGGATCTCGTAGGTGGAACCATCATCAAACCCCACGAACTCGCCAGTAAAGATCTGGCTCGACCGACGAAACTCCTTTCTAAGTCCACGGATCGTGACCGTACATGCGGTTGCAGTTTCGCAAAGCAAGAGCAAAATGAAAGCAATGCTGAATACGAACCTTTTCATTCTTCACCAACCGTCACTTCACTGCTGAGCGGACAAGAATTCGAGCGATCTTTCAACAACATGATCCGAACGCTGTAAGGCACTTTCTGCGGTTTCTCTATCGACTGACCCCTTGTGCATAACGAGAGCGACGCGGAGGTCGCCGCCGGCGGTTTCAAGCAACTCTCCTGCTGCGGTCTCATCAAGCCCGGCTTCTGCCATCAGGATACGCAGGCTGCGGTCCTTTAGTTTTTCGTTCGACGGCTTGACGTTCGTCATGCGATTGCCTTTGACATAGCCAAGCCGAATCATCGTGACGGTCGAGATCATATTGAGCACCAGTTTTTGGGCGGTGCCGGATTTCATCCGGGTCGAGCCGGTGATGGCCTCGGGGCCGACCACGGGGACGATGGCGACATCGACTGCCTTGGTTATCGCCGATTCGGGGTTGCAGACGATACAAGCCGTAAAGCAGCCTATGCTTCGGGCATATTCAACAGCTCCGATCGTATACGGAGTCCTCCCCGAAGCGGCGACGCCGACAACTGCGTCCTTACCGTTGACCCCTCGGTCGATAAGATCATTGGCACCCGCCTGTTTGTTATCCTCGCTGGCTTCGCTGGCCTTATAGAGTGCATCCCATCCGCCTGCAATGATCCCCTGAACGAGATCATACGAAACGCCGTAAGTTGGGGGAATCTCAGACGCATCAAGGACGCCAAGCCTCCCACTCGTCCCGGTACCAACGTAAAAAAGCCGTCCGCCGTTCTGCAGGCGGCCGACGATCCTATCGGTCGTATCGGCGATCTGCGGCAAAACCCTCTCGACCGCGATCGCGACCAGTTTGTCTTCTTCGTTGATCAGCCGCAGCGCTTCGATCGTAGAAACTTCGTCGATATTGACCGTTTTTGGATTCTCTTGTTCAGTGATCGGAAGCATTCAATAAATAGTGAACGAATATTCGAATGTGCCAAACGTTGAAACATTTTGGCCGCCAATCCGCTTTGGAATAAATTGTATCTGGCGGGCCGCGGCCTCAGCACTTTCAGTCAATCCGTGTGGCAAGCGTGTGAGTAGAAAAATTCTGCCGATTTCTCCGGTTTCGAGAAACTCGATCTTAATCCTAACCGTCCCTACTATGCAAAAATTTCCCTTCGGATACTTGGCGCGTGGCTTATTCACAATTCTTAAGTCTGAATCTGGTGGCATATCGGGAAGTAAGGAGGATCTGAATGAAGTTTTTTTCTCTCTGATGGTTTCAGGATTGCGTTGCGAATATGAAACTACCGAAGGCAATAAAATTAGGATCACCAAAAGAAAAATCACTTTCATCTCTAATCTCCAGCACCAATGTAATTCAACTGAAACCGATTCCACCCAGTTGCTATCGCCCCCGGCTCTGAGCCTTGCCGTTCATAGCGATGTTACCGTTTCGCAAAGCCATCAATGCGGCGGCGTGTGCCGGCGGCATCAGCGGTTCGGTCAAATAAGCGAGCGGCGCAACGGTGTGCACAACGTCGATCATCGGTCGTGTCAAAAGTTCTCCGGCATTGAAGACACTGCCGACGCAGCCGATCGGTATCTTTTTTCGGGTGAGCTTGAGCTTTTCAATGACGGCGCATGCCGCGAGGCCGAGTTCCGAGCCGGCCTCCTCAAGAATGTTTATAGCGACGGCGTCGCCCGCCTGAGCCGTCTCGACGACCAGCCGCGCGAATCCGGCGATGCGTGTATTGTCGACCTGCGGCGAATAGATCGCAACTATCAGGTTCTCAGGCCCGGAAGCTCTGAAATACTCCGATGCACGGTCGCTCAATATCGTTGCGATTCCGCGACCGTCGGATGCCTTTGCCACGGCGTGAAGAGCCGTTTGTGCGATGCCGACGCCGCCGCCTTCATCGCCCGCGAGCGGCCCCCAACCGCCCGATATTGCGATCTCGCCGCCAGCGTTCATTCCCAAGCACACCGAACCCGTACCAGCGATCACCACGAGACCGGGCTTGCCCATTGTCGTTGCGTAAAGAGCGATCTCGGCGTCGGTGACGACAAGGGTTCGCCGGATACGGAGCCGCTCGACAAAACTCTCGCGGACGCGTTGTTTAAGGTCCGCACGCCGGACTCCGGCAAGGCCGAGTGTGGCTGCTGCGATGTCTCCGCGTGAAACGCCGCCTTCGTCGCACGCATCGTTAACGGCCTTAACGATATTGTTTACAGCGGTTTCGACACCGACACGCAGCGGATTGGACGGCCCGGAAGATCCTTCGCATATTACTTTCTCGCTCGCGTTCATCACGGCGATATGCGTCTTTGTTCCTCCGCCGTCAACCCCCAGATACAACTGGTGAGGCTCTTTCGATCGTTTGCCTTTTGCGGAGCGTAAAGCCATTGGGGAAAAAAAATGCTAAAAATGTCGCTATATACTGCGACATACTTGACATATAATCAAATTTAACAGATTTTATGTTATCAATAAGCGTCTTTGATACGAAGACGTTATTATCACACCCGGCTGTTCCAATAAAACGCGATGGAGATACGACAGTTAAAAGCATTTCTGGCGATCGCAGAGGCTAAGACGTTTACCGCCGGAGCACGCCGCGTGAATGTGACCCAGGCCGCGATCTCGATGCAGATCCGTCAGCTTGAGGACGAGGTCGGCTTACAGCTTTTTACCCGCACGCCACGCCGCGTGATATTGACCGAAGCCGGCGAATACCTGCTCGAACGGGCTCGAAAGATACTTCGCGAACACGATTCGGCACTTGCAGAGATCGCTGAGGTAGCAGGTGCGGAATACGGACGACTGCGGATCGGCTCTGCATCCGGCACTTTTGCGATGAATCAACTGCCGGCGATTATGCATAAGCTGAAAGAGAAGTTTCCGAATTCCGAGCTGACGGTTTCATCGGGAACTAGCCAGAAACTTGTCGATAAGATCATGCACGGCGAGATCGATACAGCCTTCGTTTCGCTCCCGGTCGATAATCTCAACATCAGTACCGAATCGCTGTTTTCGGACGAGATAGTAGCCATCGCCCATCCAAAGCACCCGCTCGCAAAAGAGAAATATATCAGCGCTGCAACTCTCGCAGGCGAAAGCCTCATCCTCGGAGAACGCGGCGGCAACACTCGCCGGATGATCGACGAATTTTTCAATGCGGCCAACGTTCGCCCAAACATCACGATGGAACTTTCGCGTCAAGAGGCGATCAATATGATGGTCGAGAACAACCTCGGTGTCGGGATGACCGGTGCGAAATCGGTCGCGAAGGAGATCCGCGAAGGCAGGCTCGTTTCGTGGCTCATCGAAGGTGCCGAGATCAAATGGGAACTTGGCCTGGCGCGTCTGCGAGGCGGCCATTTCTCGCCGATCGGGAAAGAGTTTGTAAGATTATGCAAGGAGAGTTTTGCTGAGAGGGAAAAAGAACTCAAGGCCAAGAGGTAGTTTCCGGCAGGATCGCAACGGCACGAAAGGATAGAAGAAAGATCAAGAGAATGAGCGTTCGCTTTTCAAGTTTAAGGAAGTCAGGTGTGTTCCGCAGCCTTGTGTTTTCGGTGAGGCTTTTTGTTCTCGCGGGATCGCTTTCTTTTATGACCGCTGCCCAGGCGCTGCCGCTGGCGTCACCCGCGTCGGTCGGGATGAACGCGGCGAAGCTGGATCAGCTCGAAGCGATCATCAACGCGGACATCGCGGATAAGAAGCTGCCTGGTGCGGTTGTTATCGTCGGGCGGAAAGGGAAGATAGTTTACCGCAAGGCGTTCGGCAATCGCTCGCTTGTGCCGACGGTCGAGAAGATGACGGTCGATACGATCTTCGACGTGGCGTCGCTGACTAAACCCGTTGCGACCGCGACGTCGATAATGATCCTGATCGAACAGGGCAAGCTTCGGCTGAACGACACGATCGGTAAGTTCATCCCCGACATCGACGACGAATCCGCCAAGCGCGTGACCATCCAACAACTCCTCACCCACACATCCGGCTACCGCCCCGATTTCGACCTCGGCGAAAAATGGATCGGCCGCGAAGGAATGCTCGCCGCGTTGAAGAAAGAGAAGCTGCGAAATCCGCCTGGGACGAGATTTGTTTATTCGGACATCGGATTCATTGTCCTTGAGGAGATCCTTGACCGGCTCGATGAAGATGTTAAGCGATTTACGAAGAGAAACTGGTTTGAGGACCTTGGTTTGATTCGGTCTGGCTTCGTCGAACATTTTCTCGAAGAGCAGCAGACAATCGAGTCGAGTACAACTCTTAATGCTCTTAATCCGTTCATTGGCGTTTCCGAGTTGGTTGCCCCGACTGAGAGTGTCAAAGGCCAAAATAGCTACCTCGGATCCAAGTTCGAAGGCGACGAAGAAGATGGAGATGAAATGCTTCGCGGTCGCGTCCACGATCCAACATCGTACCGCATGGGCGGTGTCGCCGGGCACGCGGGGCTCTTCTCGACTGCAGATGATCTTGCGAAGTACGCTCAGATGCTGTTGAATGGCGGCGTCGCTCCCGGCCGGGTGGGCGGGACGCCCAACGCTCCAGTCCGCATCCTCTCAGCCCAGACGGTCGCAAAGATGACGCAGCCGTATGTGGTTGCGGAGGACGGGTCGGCACGCGGGCTTGGGTGGGACATGAACACGTCGTTCTCGGCTAACCGTGGCGATCTGTTCCCGCTAGGTTCGTTCGGCCACACGGGATTCACCGGCACCTCGATCTGGATCGACCCTACGTCGCAGACCTTCGTCGTCTTCATGTCGAACCGTGTTCATCCTGACGGCAAGGGCGACGTGACGCCGCTGCGCGGGAAAGTCGCGACCATCGTCGCGTCCGCCATCGAAGACCTGCCGATCGAGAAATGGAAAGAAGCCGAGGCGAAATTTAACGCGGCGGTCGCCGCACAGGTGCCGGGATTTGTCGCCCGGGCCGAAGCGGCTCGCCGGCAAGCGGGCGGGACGCAGTCCGTACAAACTTTGACGGTTTTGAACGGCATCGACATTCTCGAAAAGACCAACTTTAAGGAGCTCGAAGGAAAAAAGATCGGACTCGTCACAAATCACACCGGCAAGAATCTCGCCGGGAAGTCGACCATCGACATTCTGCACGAAGCGAAGAACGTCGACCTCGTCTCGATCTTTGCACCCGAGCACGGAATACGCGGTGAGCTTGATACGGAGAAGATCGACGATACGAAGGACGAGAAGACCGGGCTGCCGGTTTACTCGCTCTATAAGGACGGCATGCGTCGGCCAAAGCAGGAGCAGTTGCAGGGGCTCGACGCGATCGTCTACGACATTCAGGACATCGGAGCGAGATTCTACACTTACACCGCGACGCTCAAGAATGTGATGGAGGAAGCCGCGAAGGCGAAGATCCCGGTGTATGTTCTCGACCGGCCCAACCCCATCAACGGTAATGAGGTCGAAGGCTCGCTTGCGGAGGAAGACAAACTATCGTTCATCGCTGCTCACACCATTCCTGTCCGCTACGGCCTGACGATCGGCGAGCTTGGCCAGATGATGAACGCCGAACGAAAGATCGGCGCCGACCTTCGCGTGATCAAGATGGAAGGCTGGTCGCGGTCGATGTGGTTCGACGAGACGGGGCAGACGTGGGTGAACCCGTCGCCGAATATGCGTTCGCTGACGCAGGCGACGCTCTATCCGGGCATCGGACTGCTCGAGACCACGAACCTCAGCGTCGGACGCGGGACCGATACGCCCTTTGAGGTCATCGGAGCTCCTTGGCTCGATGGCAGGCGGTTGGCTCAATATCTGAATGAGAGAAATAATCCCGGCGTGCGGTTCGTTCCTGTCCGGTTCAAACCGAAAGCATCCGTCTTTAAGGACGAAGACCTCGGCGGCGTCAATATCGTGATCACGGATCGTTCGCGGTTCAATTCGGTCAAAACCGGCATCGAGATCGCAGCGGCGATCAGAAAGTTCTATCCGGCGGAGTGGCAGGCGGACCGATATTTGAGGTTGCTCGTAAACCAAGATGTGCTTGACCGATTAAAAAGGGGTGAAACGCCCGAACAGATCGAAAGATCCTGGCAGGCGGCATTGACAGAATTCGGCCGCCGTCGGGCATCATATTTGCTTTATAAGTAGTAGCTCTTGTAACAATTAGTTCCGATGCTTCACGTTTTTGTAACAAACCTTTTGTTATCAACAACTTTCGGAATTGATGCCGGATTCGTTCGCTCGTAACGATAACGAAAATTTGGATAAACTTCCAAAAACGTAAAGAATTCTTATGGTTCGCAATCTCGATTTTCCAAATATGCAAAGAGGAAGGAAGGCTATGAACAACAAAATTTTGGGTTCGATCCTGTTCGTTCTTTCATTCGTGGTTTTCATGGGCAGCGAAGTAAGCGCTCAAGAGATCACGGGTTCGATAGTCGGAACGGTTCGCGATGCTTCAGGCGCAGTTGTTGCCGGAGCGACGGTCACGATCACGGACCCATCGAAGAACAATATTACGATCCGAAGTGCGGTCACCAACAGCAGTGGTGAGTTCTCAGCACCGAATCTCCCGATCAGTACATATTCGGTCACGGTCGAATCGCCGAATTTCAAAAAAGCGATCCAAACCGATATCAAGGTCGACGTCGGTCAACGCAGGAGCGTAGACGTCACCCTCGAGGCCGGCAACATCGACGAGGTCGTGACGGTCCAGGCTGATGCGTTTACCGTCGATACGACTTCGCCTGCGAGCGGCACCGTGATCACCGGCGATCAGGTTCGCGAGATCCCGATCAACAACCGAAACTGGGTCCAGTTGATCACTCTCGCACCAGGCGTTTCGAACGATCTTGCCGATCAGGTATACGTCGGTACGACCAATCCGGACGGCCAGGCGAACACGGTCAACATCTCGGTCAACGGTGCTCGTTCGAGCCAAAATACCTTTACGGTAGATGGTGCTGACGTGACCGACCGCGGTTCGAATATCACCATTCAGGCCTACCCGAGCGTTGATTCGATCGGCGAGTTTCGCATTCTGCGATCGCTTTATCCGGCTGAATCCGGACGCAGCGGCGGCGGCCAGATCAACGTTGTCACGCGTTCCGGCGGTAAGGACTTTAGTGGAAGTGCCTTCATCTTTGCTCGTAACGAGGCTTTCAATGCCAACAACTTTTTGACGAACAGCATCACAGGCACACCGCCTTTCGGACGAGACGAAAATGGTAAGGCCAAACGAGCACCGTTCAGGTACTACAATTATGGCGGAACGATCGGCGGCCCTGTCTATTTCTTCAATTTTGGTGAGAATGACGGCGGCATGTTCCGCAAATGGGATCGCACATTCTTCTTTTTCTCGGCTGAACAGCGTCGCGACCGGCGTTTTACTTCTGCGGTAACGACGAGCGTCCCCGACGCTCTGCTTCGCGACGGCATCTTCCCGATACCGGTCTGCATTAACCGCACTTATCTCTCCGAGACGTGCACAGGCGCCAACATTCTTCCGGCGAACACGCCGATACCGGCGAACATGATAAATCCGGCGGCTCTGGCCTACTTGAACGGCATCTATCGGCAATTGCCGCTGCCGAACAACAGGACCGTCGGCAATCCGTTCGGACTCACGACACAGATCGCTAACGAAGCCGATTTTCGTCAGGAGCTTTTTAAGATCGACCACAGCGTAAATGACAAATGGTCGATGTATTACCG